>ENA-OZIL01000525-OZIL01000525.1-human-gut-metagenome-genome-assembly--contig:-NODE-525-length-17823-cov-3.814442_pt1 | contig 17823 bp, 8 predicted proteins | sample MGYA00244057_ERZ653706 | MGnify/ENA primary metagenome ERZ653706 (study PRJEB26926, sample SAMN06165266) | human gut metagenome | biome: ENVO:00009003; feature: ENVO:2100002; material: ENVO:00002003...
GGACAGGAAGACAGCCTTGTTTTTGATTATGTCCGATACAGATACAACATTTAACTTTGTGATTGCCATGTTACAGTCACAGCTTTTCAATCTGCTTTGTGACAAGGCAGATGATGAATATGGTGGAAGACTTCCGGTGCATGTGCGTGTCATCGCTGATGAGTTTGCCAACATCGGGCAAATTCCTCAGTTTGACAAGCTGATTGCAACTATCCGAAGCAGGGAAATCTCTGCTTCTATTATTTTGCAGTCACAGAGTCAGCTAAAGGCAATGTACAAGGATAGTGCAGATACCATTCTGGGTAACTGTGATACTACACTATTTCTTGGTGGAAAAGAGAAAACTACCTTAAAGGAAATGAGTGAACTTCTGGGTAAGGAAACCATTGATCTGTATAACACTTCGGAAACGAGGAGCAATCAGAAGTCCTTTGGATTGAATTACCAGAAAACAGGCAAACAGCTGATGACAGAAGATGAGATTGCAGTCATGGATGGAGGAAAATGTATCCTGCAGATTCGTGGTGCCAGACCATTTTTCTCAGACAAATATGATATCACGAAACACAAAAATTATCGGTTTCTTGCAGATGAAAATGAGAAAAACCGATACAAAGTAGAAAAAGAGTTAAATCCGCAGTACACACCGAAACCCGAAGAAGAGGTGGAGGTAATTCAGGTGGAGCTGTCGGAGTAACCATGGGAATGAACGAAAAATAATGAGGAAAGGAATAATTGACATTAGGTGCGCCGGCTTTTTAGTCGGTGTTTTTTCATTCCCGTAAACACCTGAAAGAAGTCAGTTTTGGTGAATGTATATGGCATTTTTTAGCAGTGCAATTACAACTTTAAAAACTCTTGTAGTCGCAATCGGCGCAGGTCTTGGCGTGTGGGGTGTCGTAAACCTTCTGGAAGGATATGGAAATGACAATCCCGGCGCTAAGAGCCAGGGCATCAAACAGCTGATGGCTGGTGCCGGAATCATGCTGCTGGGAACTACCCTGATTCCACAGCTGGCAACATTGTTCTCTTAAGAGGAGTGGTAGATGAACACCATCATTGAGAGAATTACGGAAGCGATAAAGGATATCCTGATCGGGCTTATCAAGTCAAGTTTGGATAACATGTTCACGTCTGTCAATGAGCAGGTGGGAACCATAGCCGGGCAGGTGGGGCAGACACCGCAGGGATGGAATGCAGGGATTTTTAATCTGATTCAGAATATATCCCAAACGGTGATTGTCCCCATTGCGGGACTGATCATCACCTTTGTCCTGTGCTATGAATTGATCACGATGGTAACACAGAAAAACAATTTCCATGAATTTGAGACTTATAACATTTTCCTCTGGATCTTCAAAGCGTATGTAGCCATTTATCTGGTGACAAATACGTTCAATATCACGATGGCGGTCTTTGATGTTGGTCAGCATGTGGTCAACAATGCCGCCGGGGTGATATCAGGAAACACTGCGGTGGATGCAACAGAAGCAATTACACGGATTGTGGATGCCCTGGAGGATATGGAGTTAGGGGATTTGTTCCTGCTATCCATGGAAACGATGTTAATCAGTGTTACCATGCACATTCTGTCAATTATCATTACGGTAATCTTGTACGGAAGAATGATAGAAATTTACCTTTATACTTCCATAGCACCAATTCCGTTTGCCACCATGACCAATAAGGAATGGGGCAATATCGGAAACAACTATTTAAAAGGCTTGTTCGCACTGGCATTTCAGGGATTCTTCATGATGGTCTGTGTGGGAATTTATGCAGTTTTAGTAAATGCAATGACCATATCCAGTGACCTTCATGCAGCAATGTTTTCAGTAGCGGCTTATACCGTGATTCTTGCATTTTCATTATTCAAGACCGGAAGCCTTAGCAAATCGATATTTAATGCCCACTAACGGGCAGGAAAGGAGCGCATACCATGGCGTATGTACCAGTACCAAAAGACCTTACCAAGGTCAAAACAAAAGTAGCGTTAAATCTGACAAAGCGGCAGCTGATTTTCTTTTCACTTGCCGCAGTTGTGGGAATTCCGTTTTATCTGTTCATGAGAAAACCAATCGGTTCCAGTAACGCAGCCATCCTGATGGTAACGATCATGCTTCCATTTTTCTTCATGGCAATGTATGAAAAAGACGGGCTTCCATTTGAAAAAGTGGTGGCAAATATCATTCGACAGAAGTTTATCTGTCCGGCGGTAAGACCATATAAGACAGAAAATTTTTATCAGGAGATTTCCACCCTTGTAAAAAAGGAGGGTGTGCCGGATGGCAAAAAAGACAAAGCAGGAGGCTCAGCAGGAGCGTCTGTCCCTGGCGGAAAAAAGAAACCGTCAGGAAAGAAGAAACAAAAAAAGCAGAAAAGAAAGAGAACAGGAAAAGCGTAGGAAGAAGCAGGAACGGGATCGTAGGAAACAGAAAAACATTCCTACAACTGCACAGCAGAGTATTCCGTATATTCGGATGCTGCAGGATGGTATCTGCCAGGTGACAAAGACCTTTTTCTCTAAGACAATTCAGTTTTATGACATCAACTATCAGCTTGCTTTAAATGAGGATAAGACCACGATATTTGAAAATTACTGTGATTTCTTAAATTACTTTGATTCTTCCATCAGTGTGCAGCTGTCCTTTATCAATCAGCAGGTGGATGTGGCAGAATTTGAGAAAAGTATTGATATTCCGGATCAGAACGATGACTTCAATGCCATTCGTGAAGAATACCGTACCATGTTGAAGAATCAGCTTTCCAAGGGAAATAATGGTCTGGTGAAGACAAAGTATATCACTTTTGGAATTGAAGCAGAGAGTCTGAAGGTAGCAAGACCGAGGCTTGAAAGAATCGAAACAGATATCTTAAATAACTTTAAGGTTTTGGGTGCACAGGCACATTCACTGAATGGTCTGGAAAGGCTGGAGATTATGTATCATGTGTTCAACCAGGATCGGATTGAACCATTTAAGTTCCAGTATAAGATGCTTCCGGAAACCGGATTAAAGACCAAAGATTTTATTGCACCGACTTCCTTTAACTTTTCCAAGAATCAGACATTTATGATGGGAAGAACGATGGGAAGTGTGAGTTATCTGCAGATTCTTGCACCGGAGCTGACAGACCGAATGCTTGCAGACTTCCTGGATGTAGATGACAGCATCAATGTCAACATTCATATCCAGTCCATTGATCAGAGTTCAGCAATCAAAATGATCAAGAGCAAGATTTCAGATTTGGATAAGATGAAGATCGAAGAGCAGAAACGAGCGGTACGTTCCGGTTATGATATGGACGTGCTTCCATCGGACCTTATAACCTATGGAGAAGAGGCGAAAAACCTGCTGGAAGATCTGCAGTCCAGAAATGAGAGAATGTTCCTTGTGACGGTTCTGGTAATGAATACCGCAAAGAAGCGTCAGAAGCTGGATAACAATATTTTCCAGGTGCAGGGAATCGCACAGAAATATAACTGTTCCTTAAAACAGCTGGATTATCAGCAGGAAGCAGCACTCATGTCCTGTATTCCACTTGGAGTCAATCGGATTGAAATCCAGAGAGGGCTTACCACATCTTCAACAGCGATCTTCGTGCCATTTACGACACAGGAGTTGTTTCAGGAAGGGGAAGCTCTTTATTATGGATTGAATGCATTATCCAACAACATGATCATGGTTGATCGGAAACGTCTGAAGAACCCGAATGGACTGATTCTTGGTACACCAGGTTCCGGTAAGTCCTTCTCAGCAAAGAGAGAGATTACAAACTGCTTTTTGATTACGGAGGACGATATCATTGTCTGTGATCCAGAAGCCGAATATTCGGCACTGGTGCAGGCACTGCATGGGCAGGTGGTACGGGTTTCTCCGGTATCTGACCAGTATATCAATCCAATGGATCTGAACCTGAACTATTCCGAGGAAGATAATCCACTGTCATTGAAAGCAGATTTTATTCTGTCTTTGTGTGAACTGATCGTTGGTGGAAAGAACGGACTGGAACCGGTAGAAAAAACGATTATTGACCGTTGTGTGCGGTTAGTATATCAGGAATACCTTGCCGATCCAATACCGGAGAAGATGCCAATCCTGGAGGACTTATACAACCTTCTGAGAAAACAGGAAGAGCCGGAAGCACAGCGGCTGGCTACTTCATTAGAGATCTATGTTACAGGCTCTTTGAATGTATTTAACCATCAGACAAACGTGGATATCAATAACCGCATTGTCTGCTTTGATATCAAGGAACTTGGTAAGCAGTTGAAAAAGATTGGGATGCTCGTCATCCAGGATCAGGTTTGGAACAGGGTAACGATGAACCGTTCTGCCCATAAGTCCACCAGATACTATGTGGATGAGTTCCATCTTCTTTTGAAGGAAGAGCAGACTGCAGCCTACAGCGTGGAGATTTGGAAGCGATTCCGTAAATGGGGTGGTATCCCAACGGGCATCACCCAGAATATTAAGGATTTATTGTCTTCCAGGGAAATAGAGAATATATTTGAAAATTCAGATTTTATTTATATGCTGAACCAGGCTTCCGGAGACAGGCAGATTCTTGCAAAACAGCTGAATATCTCACCAACCCAGCTGTCCTATGTAACCAACAGTAATGAGGGGGAAGGACTTCTGTTCTATGGAAATGTCATTATCCCGTTCGTAGACAGATTCCCGAAAAATTCCCTCTATAAAATCATGACAACCCGCTTAGAGGAAACTTCCGAAGCAGGTTAAATCAAAGGAGAAGACAATGTTACGAGCAATTTCATATGTATTAACTTTTAGTGGCGGTGCTGTATTTGGCATCGCTTTTCTCTGCTTATTACAGGCAGGGAAAGGGTATCCGAAGAAGGAGGAGTAATCAGTGGCAGAACAGAGAATGAAAGTCAGGGACAAGAAAGTCCAAAAGATGACCAAGGATGGTCTGGTGGAAGAAAACCTGACAGATAAATCTTCTGTTCGTGTCAGTAACCGTGCCAGTGATGTGCAGATGGGAAGAAAACAGGGGGAAAAAGAAGAAAACCTTGTGGATAAGTCTCCCCGCCAGTCTGAACGGAGTGGGAAAAATATCCGTCCCTTTGTGCAAAAATCCAGAGATGCGCCGGAACTGATACGGACAGAGAAGCAAAGTGAGGATTTTGGACAGAGTAGTAAACAGCAAAATAGAAAAAGAATCCGTGCTGAAGTCGGAAAAGAATCCAGACTTGCAGAAAAATCCGAAGCCGGACAGTCAGGCAGACTGAAAGAAAAACGTGCGGATCTATCAGAAAACAGGGGAGACAGCCGGAGAAATCAGACCGGTGGCAGCAAAAAGCCAAAACAAAAACAACGTTTGAAGTTTGCTTATGAGGAAACTGGTGCTTCTGTGAAAAATGACAAAGATATGGAGAAATTGAACCAGATGGATACGGATGGAGTCAATTTCCGCCATCAGAAACAGAAAGAAAAAGCCAAAAAGTTTTCTTATGAAGAAGCAAGAAAGAAAAAGGAAGCAAAGCAGCATTCCAAGAAAGCACAGGTCTATCAGGCAAATGAAGGGGAAGCTCCTGGAAAGAAGAAATCCCGCTTGAAGTTTGGAGAAGGGGAATCTGTGAAAACTGAAAAAACTTCTGTTGTCAAGAAAGCAGGAAGTGCAACTTCCGCAGCATTGCACCGTGAGATCAGCAAAAATGAAGATGATAATGCGGCGGTAGAAGGTGCCCATAAGTTAGAAGAAAGCGGCGAAGGTGTTTACCGGCTGGAACAGAGAAGTGCCAGACGCAGGAAACAGAGGGCATCCAGAAAAAGAAGCAGACTTGAAAGACAGGAAGAGAAACAGACACAGGCGGCAACCCGTCAGGAGCAGAAGAAACTGAAAAAACAGATTCAGAAGCAACAGATCAAACGGGATTATGCCAAAGCGAAGCGAAGTGAACAGACAGTAGGAACAGCTACAAAAGGTACGATTGATTATATCAAGAAGATTGGCGGCAAAGTCACCAACTTCTTTAAAGAAAACCGGAAGGTGTATATCAGTGTAGCAGTTCTGATCGGATTGATGTTTCTGATCATAACGAATGTCACGTCATGCTCTGCAGTGTTTTTACAAAATGTGATCACTTATACCGGAACCAGTTATCTGTCATCGGATCAGGCAATCCGGGAAGCGGAACTGTATTACACACAGCTGGAAGCTAATCTGCAGGAGCGGATCAACAACATGGAATCTGAAGAACCGGGACATGAGGAATACCGATATAACATCGGACCTATTGAGCATGATCCGTTTATCCTGATCAGTTATTTGTCAGCAAAGTATGAAGAATTTACCTTTGAACAGGTCAAGCCGGAGTTGGATGCATTGTTTGCAGAGCAATACCATCTGACTACGGAAGCAGTGAATGAAACCGTGACGGAGACAGCAACGGTGAGGGTGGGAGAATCTTTGGGACAAGTTGTTACCAGTGGGTATTGTAACTGTCCAATCTGTTGTGGCATCTGGAGCGGCGGACCGACTGCCAGTGGAGCATATCCAACTGCCAATCATACCTTAGCAGTAGATGCTTCCAATCCGTTTGTTCCAATGGGAACAAAAGTGGTAATGAATGGTGTCGAATATACTGTAGAAGATACCGGAGCTTTCGCAAGATACGGTGTACAATTTGATGTCTATTATGACAGTCATGCGGCAGCATCTGCACATGGCCATAAGACCTGGGAATGCTATCTGGCAGATGATAATGGAAGCCAGGAAGTGGAAGTGACCAGGACAAGAGATGTAGATGTGCTGAATGTCACCTTAAACAGCGGAAATCTGATGTCGATCTGTCAGGACAGGCTGGGATTTTTCCAGAAAGAACTGTTCAGTGCCTATAACGATACGAAAGGTAATTTACAGATGTTTGCGACACCGGTTGATTTTAACTGGTATTCCAGTGTGACAAGTTATTATGGATATCGGATTCATCCAATTTCAGGAGCAAATCAGCTTCATAATGGTATGGATATCGGAGCGCCGGAGGGAACAAAAGTAATGGCAGGGCTGACCGGAACGGTTACAACTTCTGCTTATAACGACAGCTATGGCAATTATGTTGTGATCAAGGACAGTAAAGGCTATGAACTGCGGTATGCACATTTAAGCAGCCGGAGTGTATCAGAAGGTGCATCCGTCACGAAAGGTGATGAGATTGGTCTTGTAGGAAATACTGGAAATTCTACAGGAAGCCATCTTCATATTGAACTTCTGAAAAATGGAGAGCGCTTAAACCCGATCTTTTATCTGGAAACTGGAGAAGGGGCAGGCTTTGGCGGCAATGAATACACCAGTGAAGCGGCACAGCGTTTGTTGAACGAAGCAGCGAGATATCTAGGAACACCGTATGTGTGGGGTGGATATTCTCCAAGTGGATTTGACTGTTCTGGATTTGTAAGTTACTGCCTGACAAACTCTGGTGTAAGGAATACAGGAAGATTGACTGCACAGGGACTGTATGACATCTGCACGCCGGTATCTCAGTCAGAAGCACAGCCGGGAGATCTGATCTTTTTTACAGGCACTTATGATGCAGGAGTTCCGGTAACGCATATTGGAATCTATGTAGGCAATGGTCAGATGATCCATTGCGGTCATCCGGTGCAGTACACGTCCATCAATTCACCATATTGGCAGAGCCATTTTTATGGATTTGGACGTTGGTAAAGAAACAGGGCGGTGTAACAGCCGCCCGGAAAGGAGAAGCGATGAAAAGTCTTGAAAAAGCAACGGCTGACTATGAGAAAGCCAAGGAAAAAATGGAAGCATCCAAAGCCAGATATGAAACAGATTTAAAGCGTTTCAAGGCTGCGGAGATTGCAAAAACAGAAGCGGAAAATCTGGAAATTGTAAAAATTATCCGTGCAATGGATATGAGTATTCCGGAATTGGAAGCTTTTAAAAAGAGAATGAAAAATGGACTGCCCGGCAGGGTAGAAATACAGAAGGAGGAAACAAGGCCTGATGATGAATTTAGAGAAGATGAAACAGAAGAGATCTAAAAATAGCGTGAAAAAAGGATTGCTTGCAGCAACGACATTTCTTTGCCTGACAACACCTTTGCTCCAGACACAGACTGCTTATGCAGCTGAGAATACCACACCTGCAATCACGATTGAGAAACCGGATGGTTGGAAGCAGGGAGAAACAACCATTGCTGTTACGGTAGATGCCAGCCATATGCCGGAAGGTTTCTCAATAGCAAAGATTGAAGCAAAAGCAGGAAAAGATGGAAGCTGGCAGGATGTAACCGGAAGCGGAAGTATCACGATCACTGGAAATCAGACAGTGTATGTGCGTGTGACAGATGGTGAGGGGAAGGTCTATGAGCAGAATCGCTCTATTAAGTGTTATGACACGGAAAAGCCGACACTCTCTGCGTCCCTGACAGATGGTGTGCTGACGATTCAGGGGAATGATACAGTATCCGGGATTACTGCGGTAACTGTCAATGGCACCACTTATACAGACTTGAAGGATGGAATGCTGAGAGTGCAACTGACACAGAAAGATTTTACTACAAAACAGATTGAGATTACGGTAACAGACGGAGCTGGAAATACTTCTGAAAAGTATGTGTTGCAGAATCCTTATTATGAATGGGCAAAGAAGCAGGCAGAAAAACAGAAATCTTCCAGTGACAGCAATGGTGCAATGGCAACTACGACCAGTGCAGATGCAACGGGGACTGAAAAAACAACGACTTCTCCGCTTCCACAGGATGCACAGGCTTCTGAGCCGACAGATGCAAAAGGAACCGTGGATGATCGGACAGTGACAGGTATTGAGGAACAGCTTAATAAAGAAGGCGAGACGGCAGAATCCGTTACAAAAACAGCTACGGAAGGCACAAAAGAGTTTTATACCATTTCAACGAAGAGTGGTAAGATTTTCTATCTGATCATCGACAATTCAAAATCTCAGGATAATGTGTATTTCCTTACCGAAGTCAGTGAGAAAGATCTGATGAACTTCACACTTTCTGATTCAGTGACACTTCCGGAAGTGGATACGGTTTATGCAGAACCAGAGAAAAAAGCAGAGGAAGAAAAGCCGGAAACGACAGAGTCATCCGAGAAAGATAAGGTAGAGGATGATATTCAGATGCCTGAAGATAAAAGTCCATTTGGAACGTATCTTTTGATTGCACTGGTTGCAGTCGGAGCTGCGGCAGGAGGATATTACTTCAAAGTCTATAAACCAAAGCATGAATATGATGACGAGGATGAGATGGAAGAGGATGAAGATGAATCCGAAGATTCAGAGTCAGAAAAACGGGAAGTAGACGATGCAGATGAGCAGGAAGAAAGTACAGAACCGGAAATCCTGAGAGATGAAGATTTTGACGATAATGTGCTGGAAGATGAAGAAGAGGAGTAGGAGTAAATGAAATTAGTGATTGCAGAAAAGCCATCGGTTGCGATGGCACTGGCTTCCGTGCTTGGAGCCAGAACAAGAAAAGATGGCTACGTGGAGGGAAACGGTTATATCGTTTCCTGGTGCGTAGGACATCTGGTTGGATTATGCGATGCATCGGAATACGATGAAAAATATAAAAAATGGAGATATGAAGATCTGCCGATTGTGCCGGAATGCTGGAGACACAAGGTTTTGGATGGAACAAAGAAGCAGTACGGAATCTTGAAAAAACTGATGAGAGATTCCAATGTAGATGAAGTGATCTGTGCTACTGATGCAGGACGTGAAGGAGAGTTAATCTTTCGTCTGGTGTATGAGCAGGCAGGATGCAAAAAGCCGATGAAGCGGCTCTGGATCTCTTCCATGGAGGAACAGGCAATTAAAGATGGATTTGCGTCATTAAAAGACGGTTCGTGTTATGACAGTCTCTATCAGTCAGCACTTTGCAGGGCAAAGGCAGACTGGCTGGTGGGAATCAATGCGAGCCGTCTTTTTTCCGTTCTGTATAACCAGAATCTGAAAGTCGGAAGAGTGCAGACACCAACACTTGCCATGATCGTGGATCGAAATCAGAAGATCAAGGAATTTACCAAAGAAAAATATTATATGGCTCATATCAAGTTTGACGATATGGATGCAGTCACAGAGCATTTTCAGAAAAAAGAGGATGCAGATAAAGTGGCTGCGGACTGCCTGGAGCGGATGTGCGAAGTGGAAAAGGATGATGTGAAAGAGAAAACAGTCCGCCCTCCGAAGCTTTATGATCTGACCACCCTGCAGAGGGAAGCTAACAGAATGTTTGGCTATACCGCACAGCAGACATTGGATGCTGTGCAGGAGATGTATGAGCAGAAGCTTGTCACTTATCCGAGAACAGACAGCCAGTATCTGACAGATGAGATGGGAGAAAGCACAGAAACTCTGATTCAGATGTTACTTGGGAAAATGCCTTATGCTGAAGGCCTGGAATATCAGCCGGACGTGAGTAAGGTATTAAATTCAAAGAAAGTATCCGATCACCATGCGATTATCCCAACCATGGAAGTAGCCAAAGCAGATATTGGTGAACTGAAAGAGCGAAACCGCAAGATTTTGTATCTGATCAGTGCCAGGGTGCTGACAGCAACTGCAGATCCTTATATTTATGAGAGTCATAAATGCCAGATTACCTGTAATTATCATACGTTTTATCTCACGGCAAAGAAAACAAAGCAGGAAGGATTCAAGGCAATCGAAAATAAATGGAAACAGTTCTTTGGCGTAAAGATTGAGAAAGAAGAGCCAGAGCTGGATATCTGGGCAGGCAAGCATTATGGTCCCTGTGATTCTTTTGTATCGGAGCATTTTACACAGCCACCGAAACAGTACACAGAAGATACCCTGCTTTCTGCAATGGAACGTGCAGGAAATGAAGAACTGACCGAAGATACGGAAAAGAAAGGACTTGGTACTCCTGCAACAAGGGCAGCAATCATTGAAAAACTGATTCAGTCTGGCTTTGTGAAAAGGGAAAAGAAAAATCTGGTGCCGACAGATGATGGCAATGTACTGATTACGGTTCTGCCGGATGAGATTAAATCCCCGAAGATGACAGCAGAGTGGGAAATGGCATTGAATCACATTGCCCAGAATACAGAGACAGCAGATGAATTCCTAAATGGGATTACAGAGCTGATGCAGGAACTGGTTGCCAGATATCAGGGTATTTCAGAAGAAAAGAAAGGGCAGTTTCAGGGAAAGGCAAAAGGAGAAGTCATTGGCAAATGTCCCCGCTGTGGAGCAGATGTCAGGGAAGGAAAAGTAAATTTTTACTGTTCTGACCGGAAATGTGCTTTTACCTTATGGAAAAATGATAAATTTCTTGCAAGCCAGGGAAAAAAGATGGATAAGGTGGCAGCAAAGAAGTTCCTGTCTAAAGGAAAAATCCATTATAAGGATCTGGTATCAAGAAAAACAGGGAGACAGTATGAAGCAACTGTGGAAATGGTTGATCCCGGCGAGGGGAATGTGCAGTTCAATCTGATTTTTCACAACGATAAGTAGTGTATTGCAGGCAGTCCAAGGACTGTCTGTTTTAATACAATTATTATGAAAGAGAGGACCTTAGCATGAAGAAAAAAGGTAATTTTAGAAAAGTAGTATCTGGCTTGCTGGCAGGCATGACAATGCTTAGTACCGTGTTATCTCCGATGACTGCATATGCAGCGGAGATCCAGCCGGAGGAAAAACCGCCACTTTATGAGGAAGTGAAAGACCTTCTGGATGAAGATGAGGTGGTGACTGCCAAAGATTATGAAATCGAAACAGGCAGTGTATTTGATGTGAAATCAGATTACACAGGACTGGAAATCAAGGATGATAACAAGGTCAAAGTCACATTCGAGGAAGCAAAGAACGACAAGGATGAGGATTTTACGACAAATCATGCGGACACTTACAAAGCGGTCTATTATGTGGAACCGGTAAATCAGGAGCATCCGAAGTATCAGATCAGCCGAAAGCTGATTGTGCGTGAGAAAGAAACAGAAACGCAGACAGAAACTGCAGGGAGTGAAGCGGTAACCGAATCCGAAACAGCTGGCAGTGAACAGCAGACAGAAGAAGCGGAGGATTCCGAAGCAGACTCGGAGATTACCGATATTGATGCTGATGAATTTGATGATTTAGTCGAGCAGGCACAGAATCAGGACACCTATGATGAAGAATCAGGGTTAGAGCTTCACGATGTTTTGGAACAGGCAGGAGACGAAGGTGTGGATCTTGATTCTATGGAAGAGGGAGAGATTGCAACATTTGAAGCAGTTTCGGCTTATTCAGCAAGAACTACACAGCAGGTAACGATTGAAAAAGGACCTCTGTATAGATATGCAGATTATAATCTTGGAACCTATCTGACAGAGCCGTACTATATCAGCTACGGAAGCGTCAGAGCAACTGCGTATTGTGTACAGCCAGCAAAACCAGGACCAGGATCTGGAAATTATACAATCACAAAGATCGGGGACAATCAGGCGTTAGCAAAAGTGTGTTATTACGGTACAGATGCCGCAGGGAGCGAAAGTTTTTTTGCGAATAAACACACGGATTTCTCAGAAGGAAAAAGATTCATTATTATTCACATGGCTGCATCGTATGCCAATGGAAGCAGTGATGCATTCTATGGAACAAATGCTACAGGCGAGGCTTTGGCAAAAGAACTCTATAATTATTGTGTGAATAAGCCGGAAATACCAGATGTAGCGATGTCATTTTCAAAACCGAATGTAAAAGCTTATGTAGATGGAAATGTTCAGAGAACGGAGAACATTCAGTTCAACGCATCTTCCCAGCAGAAAATTACAATGGACTTACCAAAGGGTGTAAAGCTCCATAATGTATCTACTGGAAATGTAAGTGCGGCAGGTGCAAGCGTAACAATTGGAGGAGGAACTACGTTTTATCTTTCAGCACCTCTGACACAGACAAAAGATGTAAGTGCTACTTTTTCTGCAAAAATGAAGGGTAGTATTACAAAAGATTATTCAGCATATAAACTGACTACGAATGCAAGTGTTCAGGACCTGGCATTTGTGTTTGGAGAAGGTGTCGCTGATGAAAAATATGTAAGCTTAAAGGTGTCCTGGATTGAACAGGCTACGATCGAAATCGTAAAGAAAGACGATACAGATGATGTCAATCTTGCAGGTGCAGTATTCGGTGTATACAGCGATGAGGCTTGTACAAAGCTGATCACTCAGATGCCGGCAACAGATAAGAATGGAAAATCTTCTGTTACGATCATCAAGACACAGGATACCGTTTATCTGAAAGAGATCACAGCACCACAGGGATATGTAGTAAATGCAACGGCAACAAATGTAAAACTGGTAGCAAGTAAGACTTCCTCTGTGACTGTAGAAAATAAAGAACAGCTTGCAGAGCTTACCATTTACAAAGAAGGACAGGTGCTTTCTGGAGCAGATGTCAGTGAAAATGGAACGGTATTTCAGTATGAAAACCGCAGACAGAAAAATGCAGTGTATAACGTGTATGCCGGGGCAGATATCGTAACTGCTTATGGCACAAAAGTGTACAGCAAAGGAGACCTGGTAAAAGAAAATCTGACAACAGGTGAGAATGGTTCTGTTACACTGAAGAACCTGCATCTTGGAAGCTATGTGGTGAAAGAAGCAAAAGCACCGGACAATTTCTATAACGGCAGCGAAGAAAAGCCAGTGACTCTGACCTATGCCGGACAGAATAAAGAAGTTGTATTTGCAGATGTGACTTTTAACAACGAGAGACAGAAAGCAGATGTTTCCGTAGTAAAACAGGATAAAGATACCAAGAAACCACTGAATGGCGGTATTTTTGCTCTATATGCATCCGATGATATTAGAAATGCAGACGGAACCGTTGTTGTGAAAAAAGGAACATTGATTGAGAAAGCAACTACTGGAGCAGATGGAACTGCAAAATTCACAGCAGATCTTCCGATTCGATATTCCTATTCTGTAAAAGAAGATCAGGCGCCGGAAGGCTATGTAAGAAATACAGAAGATGTGTATACGTTCAAGTTTTCTTATACCAATGATAAAGAAGCAACCGTATCATTTGCCCATACCTTCAGCAATGACCGTGTGACAGCAAAGATCAATTTATTCAAAGTTGATAAAGAGACAGGAAAAGCAGTACCACAGGGAGATGCCACACTGAAAGGTGCAGTTTATGGTCTGTATGCCCGTGAAGATATCGTGCATCCGGACGGAGCAACTGGAACTATTTATAAAGCAGGAGAACAGGTAGCTTCTCTTACAACCGATGACAAAGGACAGGCTTCTGTAAATGGCTTATATCTTGGCAAATATTACGTCAAGGAGATCACACCACCGACCGGATACCTGGCAGATACAGAAGAGCATGATCTTACGTGCAGTTATGAAGGAGATATGACAGCAGAAGTGAAAAGAGAGTGCACTTCCAGTGAGCAGGTCATCAAACAGCCATTTCAGATCATCAAAGCAGCCAACAATGGAAAGACCGATGCAGATCTGTTATCCGGAGCCGGATTTACAGTTTATCTGAAATCTTCCCTTACAAAGAAAGCAGATGGAAGCTATGATTTTGATTCTGCCAAACCAGTAGTGAGTGGAGAAAATGGAGCAACTGAGATTTTCACAGATGAAAAAGGGTATGCCTGCAGTATTCCATTACCATTTGGAAGCTATATCGTGCGTGAAACTACAACACCGCACAATTACAAGCCAGTCGATGATTTTGAAGTGAATATCACAGAACATCATCCAAACGAGCCACAGATCTGGCGAGTGCTTCTGGATGAAGAGTTTAAGGCAAAACTGAAAATCGTGAAAAAAGACGATGAAACAAAGAAATCTGTATTGATTGCCGGAACAGAATTTAAGGTATATGACCTGGACAACAAGAAGTATGTGGAGCAGGTAACAACTTACCCAGTGACAACTACTCACAAGTCCTATTTTACGGACAGCCAGGGATATCTGATTATGCCGAAGAATCTGAAGATCGGACATTACCGGATTGAGGAAGTCAACGCACCGGAAGGGTACACAATCAATAAGAACTATGTAGAGATTGCGGTGGATGCAAATACAGCATACCAGATGGATTCTGAGAGCGGAGATGCCATTATTACGGTAGACTACGAGAACCATCCGGTAAAAGGAAAGCTGACGATCTATAAAAAAGGTGAGATGCTGACCGGATTTAAAAAGGATTTTGTTTATGAAGAAAGATACCTGAAGGGTGCATCATTTCATGTCTATGCAGCTGAAAATATCTATACACCGGATTATCAGAAAGATGAAAACGGAAACAGACAGCTGATCTATGCAAAAGATGCACTGGTAACAACGGTAACGACCGGGGAAGACGGAAAAGCAGTTGCTGATAATCTGCCGCTTGGTTCTTACTATGTAGTAGAAAAGACTGCACCGGAAGGATTTGTCCTGAACCATGACAGATCGGATGTCGCATTTGTCTATGCAGATCAGGATACACCTGTAATCGAACAGGAAGTGACTGTTGGCGATGACCGCCAGAAAGTTGTAATCCAGGTAGAAAAACAGGATGCAGAAAATGGTGCAACCGTAGCAGGAGCTGTCTTTGGTATCTATAACAAAGCGGATATTAAGGCAGATGGAAAAGTGATCGTGAAAGCAGACACACTCTTACAGGAAATGACTTCTGATAACGATGGTCTTGCAACATGTACGCTGGATCTGCCACTTGGACAGTATTATGTGAAAGAGTTAAAAGCACCGGCGGGATTTGTATCCTCTGATGAAGTTCTGAATCTGGATGCTTCTTACCAGGGACAGGATGTGAAGACAGTAAAACTGAAAACAGTGAAAAAGAACCAGCCGACAACAGTAGAAATTACAAAATCTGATGTAACAACAGGTGTGGAACTGGATGGAGCAAAACTCACTGTTCTTGATAAAGAAGGAAATGTTGTGGATCAGTGGACTTCTGTAAAAGATCAGCCACATGTGATCAAACGACTGACAGTTGGAGAGGAATACACTCTTCGTGAGGAAATGGCACCGTATGGATATCTGAAAGCAACGGATGTGAAGTTCACGCTGGAAGATAGAGCCGAGATTCAGAAAGTAGAGATGAAAGATGAAGTTCCAACAGGACTTCTGATCATCAACAAAAATGGAGAATTTCTGGATAAGATAACACTTCTGGATCATGTAAAAGGTACCGTGGAGCATCTCTTTGAGTATGTAACCGGAAGCCTTTCAGATGTGACGTTCGATGTATTTGCTGCGGAAGATATCAAAGCGGCAGATGGTGTCAGTGAAGATTATTTCAAAGCAGATGAAAAAGTGGGAACCATTACCACAGATTCCAATGGTATTGCACAGATGGGAGATCTCCCGGCTGGAAAATACTATGTGAAGGAAGTGAAAACAGCCCATGGTTATGTGCTGGACAAAGAGCCGAGATATGTTGACCTTTCCTACCGTGATCAGGACACACCAGTCATCACTTATGATGAGAAATGGCAGAATGCCCGTCAGAAAGTAAAGGTTACGGTTCTGAAGAAAGAAAAAGATACAGACCGTGTTCTTGCAGGTGGTGTCTTCGGTCTTTATACCAGTGAAGATATCAAAAATGCAAAGGGCGAGGTACTTCTTGAGAAAGACAGTCTGATCGAGCAGCGGGTAACGGATGAAAAAGGACAGATTATTTTTACGGCAGATCTTCCGGTAGACGGAAAATACTATGTGAAAGAAATCTTTGCGCCGGACGGATTTGTTACAACAGAAGAAGTACAGGAATTTACCTTTGAATATGCCGGAGAAGACCAGGCAGAAGTAAGCTACGACTTTACTTTTGAAAATCAGCCAACCACAGTGGAGCTGTCCAAAACAGACCTGACAACAGGTAAAGAACTTCCAGGTGCACACCTGAAAGTAACGGATTCAGATGGCAATACAGTAGATGAATGGACTTCTACGGAAGAATCCCATGTGATCAAAGAACTGGTTGTTGGTAAGAAATACACCATGACAGAGACAAAACCGGCAGATGGATATGTCACTGCAGAAAGTATTACTTTCACAGTAGAGAATACAGCAGAGGTTCAGAAGCATGAGATGAAAGATGATGTGACAAAAGTAGAGATCAGTAAGACGGATATCACAGGAGAAACTGAGATTCCAGGTGCGAAACTGACGATTCTCGATAAGGATGATCAGGTAGTAGAGAGCTGGACTTCCACAGAGGAAGCACACTATATCGAAAAACTTCCAATCGGTAAATATACCTTACGTGAAGAGCAGGCACCGAAAGGATATATTCTGACATCGGATGTTAGTTTTGAAGTAAAGGATACTGGAGAGATCCAGAAAGTAGCTATGAAAGATGACACTGCCAAGGGAAAAGTGATTCTCAATAAGACAGATAAATCATCAGGAGAACCGCTGAAAGGGGTAGAATTTGAACTTCGTGACAGCAAAGGAAAAGTTCTGGAAACCTTAAAGACAGATGCTGCCGGTCATGCAGAAAGTAAGCTGTATGAGATTGCCACATTTAAGAACGGCAAATATGATACCGCTATCAAGTATTATCTGGTGGAAACAAAGACACTGGACGGATACACACTGGATCAGACCAAGCATGAAGTGACATTTGCCTATGCAGATGACAGTACACCGGTTGTAGAAGTTACCTTTAATCTGACAAATGAGAAACCGGAAGTTCCAGAAACACCGAAAACACCGGATACACCACAGTCCCATGAAGAGACAAAGGTATCAAATGCACCGAAAACAGGTGACAGCACGAATATTTGGCTGCCGATTCTTCTTCTGGTAATCTCCACAGGAGGTCTGTCTCTTATACACATCTGAC
>ENA-OZIL01000533-OZIL01000533.1-human-gut-metagenome-genome-assembly--contig:-NODE-533-length-17686-cov-9.843061_pt1 | contig 17686 bp, 33 predicted proteins | sample MGYA00244057_ERZ653706 | MGnify/ENA primary metagenome ERZ653706 (study PRJEB26926, sample SAMN06165266) | human gut metagenome | biome: ENVO:00009003; feature: ENVO:2100002; material: ENVO:00002003...
TATAAGCGTGGGTTCATCATATTTGGTGTGGTATCTTTAACTATGGGAAACTCCGTTCTCCCACTTGGAGACGGCCTGACGGGAGACGTTCAGTCTTTCGGCCAGCTCCTCCTGCGAGAGGCCCGCCGCGCGGCGGAGCTCATAGAGTTTTTCACATAGCTTCATGGGCGCTTTCTCCTTTGCTTTGATGGCATCAGCTTAGCAAAAACAGTCGTTTTGCGCCACCAACCGGGTGTTTCGTTTTGTCAACCAATGGTTTCCTTTTGACCAAATGCCCTTTTTCGTGCAACCTTTCGCCGCTGCGCGCATATACTGCATGGTATGGCACGGGGAGGTGAGAGCATGAGAGAGTGGCAGGGCGTCCGCGGCGATGTGGACGACATGATCTTTGTGGACGACTGGTTCGTCAGCGAACGGTAAGTGAGAAAAAGCTCCGCGCGTTTCAGGGAAGGAACGCAGGCGGAGCGTTTTTCGTTTTTATAGGGCCTTGTCGATGGTTGCGCCGCCGACGACAACGTCACCGCGGTAAAAGACCACGGCCTGCCCCGCGGTGATGGCGCGCTGCGGTTCGTCGAAGTCCACGCGGACCGCGCCGCCGTCCAGCGGCGTGACGGTCGCGGCGCTTTCGCGCTGGGAATAGCGCGTTTTGGCGGTGACGCGCAGCGGCTCTGCGGGCGGCGTAATGATCCAGTTCACGCGCGAGGCGAGCAGGGCGGAGGAAAATAGCTCCGCGTCGTCGCCGAGGAGCACGGTGTTGTGCTTCGCATCCTTGGAAAGGACGTAGAGCGGGCGGTCGGCGCTCACGCCGAGACCCTTGCGCTGACCGGCGGTGTAGGCGACCAGTCCGCGGTGCCGGCCGAGGACGCGGCCGCTCGTATCGACGAAGTCGCCCGGCTCGGGCGTGACGCCGCCGAACTCGCGCAGGAAGCGCACATAGTCCCCGTCGGGGACGAAGCAGATGTCCTGCGAGTCGGGCTTCTGCGCGTTTTCAAGGCCGAAGTCTGCGGCGAGGGCGCGGATCTCCGGCTTGCTGTATTCGCCGACGGGAAGCAGCAGATGCGCGAGCTGGCGCTGCGTCATCTGGTAGAGCACATAGCTCTGATCCTTGTGCGCGTCCACGCCGCGCAGGAGCAGGTGACGGCCCGACGCCGCGTCGAAGCCGACGCGGGCATAGTGCCCGGTGGAAACATAGTCGAAGCCGTGGTCGAGCGCCCAGTCGAGCATCGCGCCGAACTTCAGCTCGCGGTTGCAGTCCAAGCAGGGGTTCGGGGTGCGGCCCGCGCAGTATTCCGAGACAAAATGCCCCATGACCTCGCGGCGGAAAAGGTCGCACAGGTCGAGCACCTGATGGGAGATGCCCATCTGCGCGGCGACGCGCGCGGCCTCCTCGATGTCGTCGGCGCTGCCGCAGGTGCCGGGACGGTCCTTATAATGGTGCAGCCGCAGCGTGACGCCGGAAACAGCATAGCCCTGCCTTTGCAGCAGGAGGACGCAGGCGGCGCTGTCCACGCCGCCGGACATACCGACTAAAACCTTCTTTGCCATGCGTGCCGCTCCCTCAATCCAGGTATTTTTGCAGAAACGCGCGGCTCGGCAGCGCGTCACTCAACTCCATGAGAACATGGTCGAAGCCGCCGGCATAGTCAAAGCGGCGGTCGGACAGCGACAGATCCGTCGAGCGGGCGTTGGGTAGCGAGAGCGTGAAGGTCGTGCCCTTACCGACAGCGGATTCCGCCACGAGCATCCCGCCGTGGCCCTGCGCGATGCGGCGGCAGAGGGACAGCCCGAAGCCGAGACCGTGCGGCGGCGCGGGATCAAGGCGGTCCGTATCCAGATAACGCTCGAAGATGTGGGCAAGGCGCTCCGGCTCGATGCCGCGGCCCGTGTCGGCCACGGTGAGCTGAACATGGCGCTCGCCGCATTTGACGCGCACGCTGACCGTGCCGCCCTCCGGCGTGAATTTCAGCGCGTTGGAGAGCAGGTTCAAAAGCGCGCGCTCGAGCATGGGGGCGTTGAATGCGATGACGTGGCTCTCGTGGCTGGCGGAAAAGCGCAGCGCGACGCCGCGCAGCGCGAAAAGAGGCTCCGCGCGCTCGCAGAGCGCGTGGCAGAAGCCGACGATATCGTCGTTGCACAGCCGGAAGCGTCCGCCCTGCACCAGCTCGCTCGCGGCGGAGAGGTTGCCGACCAGACGCAGCATTTGATGGCAGCTCATCGTGAGAATGGCTGCATTTTTATCCAGCATGGGGTCGGCCTCACGCGCTTCCGCCGGCGCGAGACGGTTCGCCGCGGCAAACACGTTCGCCATCGAGGAGCGGAGCTGGGCCGAAACGTTCGGCAGGACCTCGGCCAGAAGCTGGAGGTCTTTTTCGTCAAGCGGCATCATAAAGTGCGCCTCCTTTGGGAAAGCTGTTCATATCCTTTGCAGGACGGCGCGATTTTCGTGTGGAAAAAAGTACCGCAGCGCGATGAGCGCAATGTGAGATAATAAGTAGAATACCAAACTCCTGTCGAAAATACAAGAACTTTCGTGTAAAGGAAAAATTTTTCGCGCCTTGTAATATTAAATGCGAAAGAACAAACACCACGTCGAACGACGGGTGCAAGTTCTATCGCATTTATTTTTTGTCAGAAACAGAGCCGGAAATACAAGGGAGGAACCGACATGAAGCACGTTTCTTTTGAAGAGTACGAGGCCGCGAAAGCGGAAATCATCGGCGGGGTTCAGTACAAAGAAAAGTCCGAATTGGAGGGCGACGTAATCCGAAAGACCTATTCCACGGAAGAGAACGGGACGTTCTATGAAGTGAACGACGGCGGGCGCGTCGAGTTTTGGAGCGACAAGCACCCGGATAGCCGGATTTACGATGAAAACGAGCGGGCCGGGCTTCCTGAAAACGGGGGCGACGTTCCCGGATATGGGGAATTGCTGGCCGAAAAAATCAGAGCGGAAGCAGATTTCAAGAACCTGCAACCGTTCGAGAAATTCGTGCTGGACAACGGCTATCTGTACGACACGAGCGAAGCACTAAAGGCCGGGTATGACCGGGTGTGGAAAGCGCGGCATGGAATCGCCCTGACGGAAGAAGAGTTCACGGCGGAGGTTGCGAGCCGCGGCAAGCCGGTTGACGCGTCGGGGCTTTATGAGGCGGTCATGGAACATGTGAACGCGGGGCGGCTGACAGCGAGCGACGTTATGCAGTACGCGCATTACAGATGGTGCGTGAACCGCCCGGAAGCTGTCGTTGCATATCAGGTGGGCCGCGAGAAGTGGGAAGTCAACAACTGTTCAGAAGAGATCACCGAAGAAGCCGCGCGAATTGAGGTTTGCGAAGAATTCGGGTTTGAGGCGAGCCGGGTAAAAATCATCGGGACCCCGTACTATGACGCGACGGACTGGAACTTCATCCGATTTAACTGTTCGGGGCGGGCGTGGCTGATGAAGAACGGCGAGATTTATAGGTGTACGAATGAAATAGCGCGGGCGCGGCCCTATCCAGCCGCGCCCGCAAAAAAAACAAAACAGAACGGGGGTGAAACGTGGTGCGGCAGTACAGATATATAACCTTTCAGGACCGGAAGCAGATTTCAACCCGCTACCTGAACGGCGACCGCGTGGCCGACATAGCCGACGGGCTGGGAGTAACAGCGGCGACGGTGTACCGCGAGTTGAAGCGCGGGGAAACCGGAGGGCTGGACCGCAACCAACGGCGGGCGTATAGCCCCGTTCTTGCGCAACAGCGGGTTCAGGAGAGTTTCAAACGGCGGGGGAAGCCCGCGGCGGGAAATTTACAAGGAGGTTTGCGCGGTGACTAATTTTGAAGCGATCACCAAAAACCCGGAGACGCTGGCCGCATTCTTGCGGGGCTTGCCGATCTTGGAAGGGCCGTGGGACGAAGAATTCCAGCGGAACTATTGCGCCGGGTGCGGGAAAGTCAGTTGTGACGACGGAAGCCCTTGTCCCTATGAGGACAAACGGAATAGTCCGGGCTGGTGGTTGGGCCTTGAAGATGTGGCGGCGGAGGCGGTCTAATGCTGGAAGTTGTGCCGATCACGCTAAAAGAGGCAAACGCGTTCGTCGAACAGAACCACAGACACCACGGGCCGACCGTGGGCCACAAGTTTTCTATCGGGCTTTCTGATGGTGAAAAAATTGTGGGCGTTGCCATTGTGGGGCGACCTGTGGCCCGTCATTTGGACGACGGGTGGACGCTGGAAGTGAACAGGTTATGCACGGATGGGACCCGCAATGCCTGTTCAATGCTATATGCCGCCGCATGGAGAGCCGCCCGCGCTATGGGGTATAAACGGCTGGTGACCTACATTCTGGAAAGCGAAAACGGGGCCAGTCTGCGGGCCGCGGGCTGGAAGTGTGTAGGACAAGCCGGGGGATTGCGGTGGACCGGGAGACGACGGCCAACGGTTGACCTATACCCCGCACAAATGAAAATCCGATTCGAGCGGGAGGCGGAATGATGAAATATTCCGTAATCGTCACGTGGTACAGCGGAGAAACCACGGGGGCCGTCATCAATGCAGACGGGCCGAAAGCCGCGTGGGAAAAACTGTTCGGGTTGTTTGATTTCCGGCATATCAGAGGCGCACAACTCGCGGAAATTCTGACCGCAGAAAGAGGGGCGGCAAAATGAAGAAAAAAGACTACCCCGGCGGCGTGAAGCTGACCTTGAAAACCGCCCGCGCGGTTGCGGTGCAGGAATTCGGGACAGCAAAGGGCCTTGAAAAAGAAGAAGTCGCAATGCCCGGCTATTTCAAAATGAAGCTGGGGAACCTGTTCATTCGGATTCACCCGGACACCTACGACGGGACGGGGTGCATTGTGGTTTCGGCTGAATTGGCATTCGGCACGGGGCAAAATCTGAAATTCCTGAACCCGGACACCCTGCAAGACGATTTCGACGCGCTGGAACGGCATTGCAAGCGCACACAGCGGGACGAACTGAAAGACTGGGTGCTGACAAACGGCGCGGACTACTGTTGCGGAGAAGTCAAGCGGATTTGGGAAAGAGGGTGACGGCGTGAAAATCCGAATCACCCGCGACACGGGAATTCCGCTGGTGGACGCGGGGCGCGTTTTTGATGTTTGCGGAATCTCATACGGGGTACGTAACGAAAAGGTCTATTTCATCCACCACGGCGGGAATTCGCTGGGAATCCGCGCCGAAGATTGCGAAGTGATCGAGCGGGAGGCGGAAACATGAGCATTTGCCGCGGTTGTGGCGCACAAATCGAATGGATAAAGACCACGGCGGGACGGAATATGCCTGTTGACCCTGAACCTGTATTCGTGATCGAGGGCGAAGGGTGCGACTGTTTCGTTTTGGATGACGGCGCTGTAATTGTTGGGCGGATTGCCCGCCCGGAGGAAGAGCGGCCAGAACTTCCAGTTGCCTTTGTGCCGCATTGGAAAACCTGCCCGAACGCAGGGGACTTTCGACGGAGCCGGAGGGGGTGAAACTGTGAAGCGCAAATTCTGTTTGCCCTGCTTCCTCGAACTGAAAAAGGCCGGGAAGCACGAAATAACCCGCGTCGGAGGCGGGAAGAACATGAAAATTACCTGCTGGCGGTGCAAGCGCCGCCGTTATGGGGCCGAATATGAGATTTCCCGGAAAGGCAACGTGAAATGACCCATGAAGAAGTAAAGACCGCATTCATGGAGGAATGCCCCGTGGTTTACTGCGGGATTACATATCAGCGGATTTCGGCCTTGATCTACCGGAAGAACCACACCGGGCGCGGCTTGCGGGTGCAGGCCGAACTAAAGGACCGGAACAACCATTCTGTCGTGATCGTATCACCGGAGAGAATCGAACTGGCGAAGGAGGACCCACAATGACACAAGAGATTATCACAATCACGGTTGGAGCGGGACAAGCCCGACCGCGGCGACGGGTCAGAAAGAGCAGGCAGAGAAAGGCGCGCCGGGCGTTCTGGCTGAACGTGGCGAAGTACGCGGCCCTAACCGTGGCCGGAATCCTGCTGTTTCGAGCGGGCGCGGCCTATGCCCTCGCGGAGCGGGGATATAAGGCAATCGGCGGCGAGGTTTTCGCCCTCTTCCTCCCCGTTTTCTTTTACGTAGCTTCCGTGACGGTGCGGGATTGGTTCAGGGACATCAAACAGGAATTTCAAAAGGAGGACAACGACCATGAAGAAACTTTCTGAACTGGCGCAGGGCGCACACTTTCTGTATGGCGGCGTAGAGTGGGTCAAATTCGAGGACATCGGAGCGGGAACCCTCTGTCTGGCCGCGGAGCCTGTTTTTCTCCGGGCATTCGATGAAGAGAACTGCAACGACTGGCGGAAATCCTCTTTGCGCCGGGAACTGAATGGGGCGTTCCTCGACGCGCTGGTTGCGGAGGGCGCAGACCGGGCCGCGTTCCTCGATTGGGAAAGCGACCTGACCGCCGACGACGGAATGACCGATTACGGAACCGCCGTGGACAAGATCGCCTTGCGGTCCGACGCGCTGTGCCGGAAGTATCGGGACATCACCCCGCCCGTGGACGTGTGGTGCTGGAACCTGACCCCGTGGACGTGCGACGCGTCCTACTCTTACTACGTCCGCCACGTCATTTCCTCCGGCGCTTTGTACTGGAACATTGCGTACTACGGCGGCAGGGGCGTTCGCCCGCTTTGCTATCTGAAATATGAAATTTCGGTATCTATCCCCGGAGAGGGGGCGGACGATGTGGAGCAGGCCGCGCGGCATGAAGAAATGAAGCAGGAAGCCGCGGAAGCGATCTTGTCCGCGCTGGAAGATTACCCGTCCTATTTGTGGGGCGACGCGCTGGGCGCGGCGGTTGCCGCCTTGTTCCAGTCGAAACAGGACGCGGAAGAGATCGCGCAGGAAGAGACAGACAAAAAGGCGGTGGAGGGTTGACCCCCCTCCCCGCCGCAGTAAAAACAGCATAAGAAAAACCGCCCCGTGGTGCTTTGCAGAGCAACACGAAGCGGATTCCGCCGATGAAAATATATCATCTATCAACCTAACGCAAGTATAGCAGAGAACGGCGGAAAAGTCAATAAAAAGCGCCGTTTTTACGCGGCGTGGCGGGCTTGTAATGGGTATTAACGTTCCGGCGAAGCCTTGTCACGCAGTAAAGGAAAACAGGGAGACTTGAAGGGCCGTCCCGCTCCGACCCCTCTTCCCTCTTTCTCTCTCTTTGCGCCGCCGAGGGTGAAGGGGGATTGCAAAGGGGGAAGAGGGAGGGGGCGCAGGATAGGAACCCTCTTCCCCCTTTGCACCTATCGACTACGGCACAGGCCGGAAAAGCACAACACGCCCGCTTCACTGTCCCATAGAAAGAAGGTGAAGCAAAAGTGCGTTGCTTTATTCGAGAAAAGAAAATCTATTGCGGTGATCGGTATAGGGAAGTCGATATTTTTTCCTACACGGACACGCAAAAGCTATCATCGGGCCGCGGGAAGCGGTCAAAGAAGGTCCGGGAATCGGAGCCAAAGCAAAAGAACCTGAATGACAAAAACGCCCGGCGCTACTTCATACAGACGGCAAACCTGAATTTCGGGAGTGACCCGGAGGCGTTGCACGTAACGGCTACATACAGCGGGAAATACCTTCCGGCCACGGTGGAGGAAGCGGAACGGGAAGTTACAAACTACCTCCGCCGGGTCCAATACCGCAGGCAGAAGGAAGGGTTGCCGCCCCTGAAATATATGCTTGTCACCGCCTACACCACAAAGCGGAACAGCGAAAAACCCGTTCGCATTCACCACCACATAATCATGTCGGGAGGGCTGGACCGCGACGTAGTGGAAGAGTTGTGGAGGAAGCGGAAGCGGAAGGGTCAGAAGAAGGGCGACCGAATCGGGTTTTGCAATGCTGACCGCCTGCAATCGGACGAAAACGGAATTGCGGCCCTCTGTACTTACCTTGTGAAGCAGAGCGGCGGGAAGAAGCGGTGGACTTCCTCGCACAACCTCGAACGGCCATACAGCAGGACCAACGACGGGAAGTACAACCACCGACAGATCGAAAAATGGGCGCGGGAGCGTCCGGGCCGGGAGTTTTGGGAAAAGAAATACCCCGGATGGACACCAACCGACGAAGATTACGGGGTTCAGTATGAATACAACGACTTCACGGGCTGGTCAATTTATCTGAAATTGCGCAAGAAAGAATAGAAAGGAGCGGTCAACATGGGAACGCCTTACCGGGAATGCCCGAATTGCGGGGCGCATTTGGACGCGGGCGAACCTTGCGATTGCGCGCAGAAGGAGCGGGACCCGCGCCCGGCGGCGGAGCCGGAAAAGCCATTACAGAGAATGCACCTAATGGTGGTTTGCCGGGAAGTGAACAAGGAAACGGGAAAGATCGCCGTCTATCCTCTGAAAATGGAGATTGACGACCACGTTATGCAATGCTTGCAGATTCGGGCGCGGGCAAACCCGGAATTGCGGTATTTCGCCCTTGTGTCCGCACGCTGGGAGCGTTACGGGGACGTGATCGCCGGAATATTGAAGCGCCGGAGCGTCACGCGGGCCGACGTGGACAATATCGGCGGAATTGTGGAGCTGTGAAGCGGGGTGCGCTATGCGGATAGGACTTCACGACGCGGAACAGGAGTACATGAGGCACAAGACCTTTCCGAACTATGCCTTGATGAAGATTTCGGCCTACCACAAAGCCAACGGGGATTCCGTCGAATGGTGGTCCCCTATGTGCCAGTATGACCGGGTGTATTCAAGCAAAGTCTTTGACTTCACGCCGGAAAACCTGTACTTGCCGCCGGACACAATACGCGGCGGGACCGGATATGACGATATACCGCTAAACCAGCAGTTGCCGCCGGAGATCGACGCGGCCTTTCCTGATTACAGCATTTACCCGGAATGCGACTACGCAATAGGGTATTTGACCAGCGGTTGCCCGAATCATTGCCCGTGGTGCGTGGTCCCGGAAAAAGAGGGCGGAATAAAGCCGTACAGGGAATGGAAACAGGTTGTGCGCCCGGACACGAACAAACTTGTTCTGATGGACAACAACATTCTTGCTTCCGAATACGGAATTTCCCAGCTTGAAAGCATGATCGGGAGCGGGTACGCGATAGACCTAAATCAAGGCATGGACGCGCGGTTGGTCGATGACCGCATAGCGGGTATACTGGCGCGGCTGACGTGGATTCGGTTCATTCGCTTTTCGTGCGACCAGATACCGCAGATTGAGGCAATCGAGCGGGCGGCGGAACTGCTGGGGAACCACGGGAAGAAGCCGTATCACCTTTTTATTTACCTGCTTGTCACGGAGGACGTGGAGAACGCGGCCTACCGGGTGGAGCGGCTGAAACGCCTAAAGGGTATCAGCATATACGCACAGCCGGAGCGGAACGAGCGGAAAGGAATCATACCAAACGCGCTTCAAAAGGAATTCGCCCAGCGGTTTATTTACGGGCGGTCATACCTGAAAGAAAGCTGGGGCGAATACTTGGAGCGGCACAAGGAACGGAGGTTGCACACATGACCAACGAAGAGCGGTTCAAAGAGATTTACCGAACGCAGATAACCCGGACGGGAGCGCCGGAACTGCTGGCGTGGCTGGAAAGCACCGACTTTTTCACCGCCCCGGCAAGCACCAGATTTCACGGAGCCTACCCCGGCGGGCTTGTCGATCACAGCTTGAACGTTTATTTCGCCCTGATTGACGGGCCGTATGTGAAGGACTACACGATGGAAACCCGCGCAATATGCGCCCTGCTTCACGATCTCTGCAAGGTGGACTTCTACCACCAGCAGGCGGACGGAAGCTACACCGTGAAAGACCACTTCCCTTTCGGCCACGGGGAAAAATCTGTTTTCCTGATTCAGCGGTTTATGAAGCTGGCGGAGCCGGAAGCCCTTGCGATTCGCTGGCACATGGGAGCGTATGACGACGCGGCCCGCGGCGGAAGCTATTCCCTTTCGGCGGCAATGGAGCGGACCCCGCTTGTGCTGGCCCTACATACCGCCGACATGATGGCAACAGAAGCGGAGAAAGCGAGGGAGCAAGAATGACGGCGGAGCGGGAGCGGATTTTGCAGAAAATCCGGCGCGTTCAGGCGTTGGCCGAACGGGGCGTTGCTGGGGAACAGGAATCCGCCGCGGCCACCCTTGACCGCCTGATGAAGCAATACGGAATCACGGAAGCGGAACTGGAAGAAGAACGCCGGGAAATGGAGTGGTTCAGGTACAAGACACCCATTGAACGGAAGTTGCTTTTGCAGGTGATCTATTCCGTGACCGGGCGCGCGGCTTATGGTTGCGTAGGGAAATACACGGGGCGAAAGCGAAAGCAAGTCGGGATTGAATGCACCGCGGCGGAACGGCTGGAAATTCAATTCGACTATGATTTTTTCCGCGAGGCGCTGGAAGGGGAAATGGACAGGTTCTTTTCTGCATTCCTGATAAAAAACGGGATTTTCCCACCGGAGGGGAAAGAACGGGACGAATTGCCGCCGCCGCGGGAAATCAGCCGGGAAGAAGCCCTGAAACTTGAAGCCCTAATGATGGGAATGGACCACCACACCCGGCGGGCCGCGCTGGAAAGCGGGGTGGAACCGTGAATTGCGCGATATGTGGAAAACCTGTCGAGCGGGTCCGGCCTTGCGAATACCACCGACGACGCGGGGAAGCTGTGTGCGACGAATGTTGCGAAGAGTGCTACCGGACAGAGCCGTTCCCCTGTCCAGACCACGACCAGCGGGAGCGGGAGGAATTGGAGGGATAACCCATGCAGATTGACCAGCGACGCGCCGCCCAGCAATACCGGAACAAGGTAAACAACGCGCAGGGGCAGTTTTTCGAGCGGGCCATAAAAGCCGCGTGCGCCCTGTATTCGGAGCGGGGCCGGGCGGACGTGGACAAGACCCCGGAGCCGTTCCGGGTCCTCGAAAAGAGCCGCGACGGAATTTTCAAGGGACGGTTCACGGCCAGAGCACAGCCAGACTTTCAAGGGACGCTGGACGGCGGGCGGTCCATCGTCTTTGAAGCGAAGTACACCACCGGGGACCGCATGAAACAGGAAGTTTTAACAAAGCCACAGCAAGACGCGCTGGAACACCATTCCCGGCGGGGCGCGCTTGCCGCTGTGTGCGCTGGAATCGGAAACGACTTCTTTTTCGTTCCGTGGTTCATTTGGCGGGACATGAAGCAATGTTTCGGAAGAAAGTACGTAACCGCGGCGGACCTTGAATCATTCCGAATCCGGTTCAATGGTGCGGTCCTGTTTCTGGACTACACCCACCAGATCGAAGGGCGGTGGATTCGCGGGGCGGACTGCAACATGGAGAAATGGAGGGAAACCGGAAATGAAAAAAGGGAAACAGCACCGACAGAAAGTGACGGTCCGCGTCACGCCGCAGACAGCATACAATCTTGACCGCCTTGTAACCATGAGCGGGTTAAAAACGCCGGGCCGCGTGGTTGACAAACTGGTTCGTGAAAAAATGCTTGCCTTGCGCGGGCATACCGGAGGAAAGGAGAACGACCGATGAAATATGATTGCGAGAAGCCGGAGTGGGCCGAAATGGAGCCTTGCCCGCTGGAAACGGGAGAACTGGAAGATTGCGCGGAATGCACATGGGCCAGAGAACGGGAGGAAGTGCAATGACAGCGGGAAGCGTGATCGTCCTTGCCTTTTGGGTGATCTTCACGGTGCGGAAGCACTTCACGCCGAAACTCGCGGCGGCTGAAAAGGCAAATACATACGACCTGAACCGGGATAACCCGGAAGCGAAGCGGGCCGCACAGCGCCGCCGTGGGCCGCTGATGGCGGCAAGATGGGCCTTGCGTGTTGCTGGATGGGCCGAAAACGTCCTTGCGGTGCTTATGATCGCGTGGCTGGGGTTCTTGCTGGGCGCGATCTTGACCGGGACATTCTTTGTTTTCGGCTACCCCGTGTAAGGGGGTGCAGGCGGTGAAACTCCGAAAGTGTGAGCGGTGCGGAGAGCCGACCGCGGAGGGCTTGCCACTTTGCCCGGAGTGCATGAAGGAATCCGGCGCGGCGGCGGAGGCCGTGGCCGCGGCGGAGGAACTGCGGGACATTGCGCGGGTGCTGTCGATCACGGCGAACACCGACACGAACATTCGTGAAGCAATGACCGGAATTTTGAACATAGCCGACAGGCTGGAACGGAGGAAATAGCAATGGAGGTTTTGCGGTTTATCTTTTCGTCCTTTTGGGTTTGGCTGGGGGCCGTGGTTCTGGTTGCCGCGGCGGGCGAAGCTGTGTCCGGGATTATCAAGGCCATTCGGCAACCACGGAAAATCACCGTACACCGCGCGGGCGACATCGTGCGCGTGGAAGTCGAAGGAGCGGGAAATCGGGATATTGAAGCCGCGTTCAAAGAGGCGGAGCGGTTCAAAACGCTGTCGGGATTCAAGGAGGACGCGGAATGAATGCGGCCCTATTGAGCAGTAAGAAGATGGACTATTGCACGCCGCAAGACTTTTTCGACCGTCTGAATGATGAATTCGGGTTCGTACTGGACGCGGCGGCGACGGCCAAAAGCGCAAAATGTCCGGCGTACTACACGCCGGAAACCGACGGCCTGAATAGCCCGTGGAATCTTGCGGGGGGGGGTGCTGTATTCTGCAATCCTCCATACGGCAGGGAGATCGGGAAATGGGTTCGCAAAGCCTATGAGGAATCCCGGAGCGGGACAACGGTTGTCCTGCTGATTCCGGCCAGAACAGACACAGCATATTTTCACGACTACATATACGGGAAAGCGGAAATCCGGTTTGTGCGCGGGCGGTTACACTTCACCGATGAAGAGGGAAACGCATACGCCCCCGCCCCGTTCCCGTCAATGTTGGTCATATACAACCCCAAAAAGGAGGTTTCAGCGTGAAAGTCTTTACCGTATACCAACCCTACGCGTTCGCAATCGTGGCCGGGTTGAAGCATTACGAAACCCGCCCGCGGCGGACCAGCATTCGGGGCCGCGTGGCGGTCCATGCGGCAATCGGAGGGCCGGACTATATCAGCGTTGCGCTTGATTCGATATTGCCGGAATCAATGGAACTTCATTACGGCGCGGTGGTCGGGACCGTGGAAATCGTCGATTGCGTACCCGTTGAAAACCTTGTGGACAGTCTGGATGACCGGGAGCGGCTTTTGGGCGACTATTCGCCGGGGCGGTTCGCGTGGGTCCTTGAAAACCCGGTCATGTTCGACGAACCTTTCCCGGCCAGAGGGAAACAAGGCTGGTGGAACTGGGACCAGCGCGCGGCGGAAATGTCCCGTCAGATCAAGCGGGAAATCACGCGCGCGGCAACAGATTTGCTATACACCCCGCACACGGAGGACGGAATAAGCGCGGTCAATTCCGCTGTTTCCGAAATCGTGAAGCAATATTGCAACAGCGGAGAAATCGCACACGGGCCGACAACGGATGATATTTCGTTAGGCGGCGCGCCGCTTGAAGTTCTCCCTTTCCTCCCGTTTGCGATACAGACTATCAGCGGGTACGGGACATACAGCGTTTACCGCGGGTCGGAACTGGCCGGGACGGTGACTTATAGCGGGCCTCCGGTTCAGGAAACGCCGGGAGAAGGAATTATCGGAATCAAAACGAATTTCACCCCGGCGGAAAAGATGAAAAGCAACCAGTTTACTTTTGCTTTCAACAGCGGGAAAGACGGTGAAAATACATGAACTATCAACCGAAAGTTGTTCGGTGCCGCCTCCACACGGGAGGCAAGACCATTCAGGAAATCCGGGAGAGGTACACCGGGCAGGGCATGACATACCGGGATTTTGAGGACATACAGCGGGCAGACGAAGCGTTCGACGGGCTGGTTGTTCTGCTTTCCCTGTGGGCCTATGACAACCACGATTCCTACCACCTGCATAACTGGGACCCGGCGGACGATGAAAGAATGATGATGGGAATTTATTATTCCGAACAGGTCCACCCATACCCGCGATATAAAAAGGACCTCGAAAAATTCAAGGCGGACTGGGCCGCGGGAACATACGACCCCGCCGGGGTCCTATGCTTCCGACCGGAGGACGTGGAAGAACTGGAAGTGTTGTGCGAAGAGATCGTGCCGCCGGAATGGACCAACCCGACGGAGCCGCGAGAACCAGAACAGAAGAAGCGCCGGAAGCGGCGCAGAAAGTGAGGCGGCGGGAATGTGCGACAAGAGTTGCCCGAAATTCGGGAAGTGTGAGAAATGCCGGAACAGCGAGAAGCGCGGGAAGGAACTGTATTGCCGCGGTGGAGATCGCCGTGGGCCGCATAGTCGGTGTTTCCGCTGTAAGGATTCTGACGGGTGCAAGAAAGCGAGGGCCGCGGGATGAACGACCAGAGAATGACGGTTGAAGAGGCAATCGCAATCCTTGACCCGGAGACAAGCCGCGCCGCCCTGTTCGGCTATCGGTATTTCGGAGGGTTCAGGGGGTCAGAAGCGGTGCTTGCGGCCACAGAAGAGGCGTGCCGCGTGGCCGTCCGGGTCATGCGGGAATATCTCAAAAAGAAAGGCGGTGAAACCCCGTGAAGCTAAAGAAAGTTGCGTCCTTGTGCGGTAAAACGAAGATGTTCTGTCTTTATGACCGCACGGAGCGGGACGACACGGTTTCACAATGGCTGGGCGACGGGTACGCGATTTACCCGATCACCGGACTTCCGTACATGGACGAAGAAAATATTTATTCCATGTTCGATATTTCGGCCAAACAGCAAGAGAAAATCATATTCCGCCACGGGCCAGCGCCGGAGGGAATCAACCTTGACGACGTGGACCCGACAGAACGCCGCCTTTCGGACGACGGCCTTTCTGTGGTGTATGACGGCGGAATTTTGAAGCCGTTGCAGACAAGAAACGGGATTTCGTTCATTCAAAACAAATACCTTTCGCCGCTGGAAGATGTTATAGAAATGGTCCAGTTGTACGAGCGGGCAACCCCGCAAGGAACGCCGTACATCGTAGCAAAGACCGGGTTTTTCCTCGCGGCGGTCATCATGCCTTATAGCGTCATCAACGATAAGTTCGTGTACCAGCTTTCGGAATTGGCCCAGCAATGCCGCCGGGCGCTGGAAGCGCAGAAGATGGCCCGCCCAGCGGCGGAACCCGTGGACGAAACACAATGCAGAATCAACGTGGACGAAAGCACCGGGGAAATTATCGACTTCCCCGGAGAGAAAGAAGAGGGCTGACACTATGCACGGGAACTACCCGCACGAAATCAGAGCAGACCGCGGGACGTGCGGAGGGTGCGAACATTTCGTTCGAGGGAAAAACGGGGATTACCCGTCGGCGGCGGGAACGTGTGCGGTTAAGCCGGGGCGGTGGACCTATTCGCAGAGAACGCCCGCTTGCAAAAAGCATTATAAAGAACGGAGGCCGAATAATGAAATTCACAGCATTCAACGCGACGTGTCCTTTTGAGATCGGGGACAAAATCAAAACCCGGAAGCTGGTGCGGGAGGACATGGCGGCACGCGCTCACCTGTCACCCGCGACGGTAATTGAAGAGGTCCACACGATCACCGAAATTGTGTGCATGAACTACGTTCGGAGCGGGAAAACAGAATTCCTTTACGAACTGGACGACAGCGGGAAGCTGGTGCGTCTCGAAATGCCGCCACGACCGCAGGAACGGGAGCGGCAGGCGGCGGACCGGGAGAACGGAAAGAAGGGTTGCGGAGCATGTGAAAACGGCTGTCTGCTTCCACCGGAATTCGTGGCATACATCAAGCGGCGGTTCGAGTAACGCCGCGCCGGACCGGACAGAAAGTAGGCGACCACATGACGACCATAAAAATTTCCGCCTCTTGCCCCTATGAGATAGGCGACAAGATCGTGACGGGCCGGGAAATTCACCCGCCGGAACTGGCGTTCAAATTCCCGGCGGAGGTCCGCACGATCACCGACGTTGTGCGCCAGTACAGCGCGCAGACCGGGGAAACCGTGTTCTTGTATGAACTGGACGGGCGCGGCCCGCTGGTGCGGCTGGAAGCGCCGCCGCGGAAGAAGAAACAGAAATAATCACCCGCCGGAGCGGGACAAATTCAGCAAGGAGGTTTGAACGGTGAAAACTATATCAATCATCAACCTAAAAGGCGGCGTGGCAAAGACGCTGACCGCCGACAACATGGCCCACGTCCTCGCGGTTTTCCACCACAAGCGGGTTTTACTTGTGGATAACGACAAGCAGGGCAACACGTCAAAGGCGTTCGGGGTTCATTCCTACGATGACAAGAGCCTTTCCGACGTTCTGACCGCCCGGCGGATGGACGTTCGGGAGGTCATCAAAAAGACCCGGTTCGAGAATATCGACGTATTGCCAGCTAACATGACGCTGATTCGCGCAAACATGGAAGTTATGATGGACACCACCCGCCCCCAGCAAACGCGCCTACGGGCCGCGCTGGACCCCGTAGCGGGGCAATATGACTTCTGCATTATCGACAACGCCCCGGACATCAACATTTCCACAATAAACGCCCTTGTAGCCTCTGACGACGTGATTATTCCAATCAAAATTGACAAGTACGCTTTCGACGGGCTGGCCGAACTGAAAGAGCAGATCGAGGACACGCGGGACGACCTGAACCCGCGCTTGCGGCTGGCCGGGTGCCTGATTACCTGCTTTATCCGGGCCGACGCAGAGAAGCAGGGTGAAGCGTGGTTGCGGAGCCGCCCGGAATACCCCGTATTTGACACCCGCATTCGGTATTCGGAGAAAGTCACCGAAAGCACCTTTTCGGAAATGCCGATTGCAGAATATAGCCGCCGGAGCGGAACGGCTATGGACTATATCGCATTCGTGCGGGAATACCTGAACCGCGGGAAGGAATAAAGCCGTCCGATTCGGACAGAAAGGGGCGTACATCATGGGAAGATTTAATTTGAACCAGATTTTGAACGACGCTTCACGGCAGGCGGCGGAGGGCGGCGGGAACACCCCGCCCCGCCCTGCTGAAAGCGAGATTAAGAAAATCAGCGTCTTTGACCTTGTGCCGTCGGAAGATAACTTCTATTCCATGCGGGAGATTGAAGAACTGAAAGCGGCAATCGAGATCGCCGGGAAGGTCCTGCAAAACCTAACCGTCGTCCCGCTCGAAAACGGGAAATACAAGGTCATTGCCGGACACCGCCGCCGCCTCGCGTCGCTGTCCCTTGTGGAAGATGGAAAGCCACAATATGAATTCGTCACCTGTTCTGTGGAGCCAAACGAAGAGGCGGCGGAAGATCAGGAAATCCGGGACGGCCTGAACCTGATTGTCACCAACTCCCAGCGGGAGAAAACGGCGTGGGATAAGATCGAGGAAGTGCGATACTTGCGGGACGTGCTGGAAAAGGCAAAGACCCGCCCGCGGTTCGTGGCCGTCCTGCAAAGGATTGTTGCAACAGTATTCGGGGACAGCGGGGTTCAGGCGGACGGGACCCGCGATTTTATCGCAAAAGTACTTCACACAAGCCCGGCGCAGATCGGGAGATATGACACCATCATTCGCCACCTGTCCCCGGAGTTCAAAGGGGAATTGAAAGAGGACCGCATAAACCTTTCGACCGCCTATGAACTGGCGGGGTTGCCGGAAGAGGACCAGCGCGCCGCATTCGAGGACTACCAGAGAACCGGGGAAATCTCCATCAAGGCCGCGCGGGAGCGGAAGCCGCAAGCGGCCCCGCCCCCTCCCCCGCCGCAGGACGAAGAGAAAAACAC
>ENA-OZIL01000561-OZIL01000561.1-human-gut-metagenome-genome-assembly--contig:-NODE-561-length-17126-cov-7.802882_pt1 | contig 17126 bp, 23 predicted proteins | sample MGYA00244057_ERZ653706 | MGnify/ENA primary metagenome ERZ653706 (study PRJEB26926, sample SAMN06165266) | human gut metagenome | biome: ENVO:00009003; feature: ENVO:2100002; material: ENVO:00002003...
ATAACCACAACGTTATCCGAGTGATTGAGAACAAGGCAATCTAACGGCTTGCCTACTCAACACAAAGGAAAATCTAATGTTGTGCATAAATACACGGCTCTACAGGACCGACAGGGCCGACAGGCGCGGCGAGCACCGTAGCTGGCCCCACCGGCCCAACGGGCCCCACTGGCCCGGCTGGAACCGCCGGCGCAACCGGTGCAACAGGCGACCCCGGCCCCGCAGGTGCAACCGGGCCTACAGGCTCTACCGGCGCTACCGGCCCAACCGGGCCCACCGGCCCCACGGGCCCTACCGGCTCTGTGGGAAGCACTGGCCCAACAGGCCCCACAGGCCCAACAGGTGCACCGAGCACCGTGGCCGGTCCGACCGGCCCCACCGGCCCGACTGGTGCTGCTGGCGCTACAGGAGCCACAGGTGCCACAGGTGCGACGGGGCCAACTGGTGCAACAGGCCCAACCGGCGCTACCGGAGCAACCGGCCCCACCGGCCCGACGGGCGCGCCGAGCACTGTGGCAGGCCCGACCGGGCCGACCGGTGCGACTGGCCCCGCCGGAGCCAACGCCACAATCAACGGACAGAATGCTGTGACACTGCAAGGTACGGGCGGTGTTGATGTCACGGGCTTGGGCGGCACAATATCCATTGACGGCAGCAACTTTGTCCAGAAAACCGCCAACCTTTCCGGCACGGATTATACCACCATTCGTGCGCGAGGCATCCAGCTCGTAAGCTCTGCACCGGGCACCCTGCCCAACGGGTGTATAGCCATTGTGTACTCATAAGGAGGACGATATGCAGACTACAATCAAGTTCCCGGACGGTGCTACATACAACACCTCTGCGGCGGTTCTGGGCAAAAAGAACCTCGCTGGGTTTAATCGCGAAACCCTGACCATTACGGCGGCGATGACATACGCAGAGGCTGCGGCGCATTTTACGGATGGGGCTGTTTTCATGCTCACCGATGAATTTGGCGACAGTTTTGAGTGGGCCGATTATGGTGTGGCTGGCGCTATCACGGATAACCGCGACGGCACCATAACCGCCATAATGGGCAAGAACAACACCGCCGAGCAGGATGCGCAGGACGAGGCCGCAAAGGCCCGAGAGGCAGCAGAAACGCTTGCGGGCCAGCCTATAAGCACGGCGGAAGATGCATCGGCTGTGAGAGCGCAAATCGAAAGCATATACGCCTCAGCAGACATGGACGCCGACGGCAGAATAAGCAACCGCAACCTTGCGCCTCTCTGGAAGCCCGGAAACCACAAAACCGGTGAGGTGATCCGCACCAGCGCTGGGGACAGCCTTGGCCCTGAGTGGGAACAGGTGTGGCGGGTGCATCAGGACTACGACAATGGCGTATATCCCGATGTCGCCCCCGGCGAAAGTGCGTGGCTGACATTCAATATCCCCTATCACGGCACCACGCCCGAGACCGCCCTGCCGTTCGTACCCGGACAGCCCGCACACGCGATATATCACATCGGTGAGTATATGGTGTTCACCGATGGGATTATCTACAAGTGTAAGCTAGACACCACATACAGCCCCACTGAGCAGCCTGACGCTTGGGAGGCGGTGCGCCTGTGAAATGCGGCATCAATGGCGCAGAACATGATTTTAATGAGATTCCCTGCGGTATCAACGGCGCTGTCCGACAAGCATCGGAACTGTGGATAGGCGTTAACGGCGCGGTAAAAAAAGTATGGCCGCTTATTGAGGCGGGCTATCAAGAAATCCTTGACACAGTCGGTTCCGGAGAGTGGACTTGCCCCGCATCCGGTCAATGGGAAGTAGAAGGGCATGGAGGCGGCTGCGGCGGCGAACACGGTTCCAGGAGCATGGGCGGCGCCGGTGGAGGCGGCAGCGGAGATGTATTTACAATTACACTGACCGCAGGTCAAGAAGTTGAATATCAAGTTGCATCAGGAGGCAGGGGTGCTCCGGCAGTAGGGCACGGTAGACCAAGCAGCGGAGGGGATACTACTTTTGACGAACTTACGTTTTATGGTGCTTCATCGCGGTCTGCCGAAGGTTCATTGGCATCCGCTGGAGAACCGGGAACTTCTTCGGCCGCCGGTAGCGGTGGTGAAGGCAACAAAAACAAACCGGAACAGATTTATGGCAATGGTGGTAGCGGCGGAAGAAGGATTTACAGCGGAACCGGCTCATATTCCGCCGGTTCTGACGGCAAAGACGGCGCTATAATCCTTACTTATCTTGGTTAAGGCGGTGAATGTGTGAAAATCATCATCTATGCCATATGCAAAAACGAGGCGCAGTTTGCCGCGCGCTTCATGGCCTCGTGCGCGGAGGCCGATGGAGTGTATGTGCTGGACACAGGCTCCACGGACGGGACGCCGGAGCTGCTGCGTGAGCTTGGCGCGAATGTGCAGACTGCCATTATCGAGCCCTGGCGTTTTGACGCCGCGCGCAACGCCTCTCTTGCCATGCTGCCGGAAGACGCGGACGTGTGCATCTGCCTCGACCTTGATGAGGTGCTCTGCCCCGGCTGGCGTGAGGCCCTGGAGGCCGCCTGGACGCCCGGCACTACTCGCGCGCGGTATACATATGTGTGGAGCCATCAGCCCGACGGCGGAGACGGCGTGGTGTTCTTCGCGGACAAGATACACTCGCTGGAGGGCTACCGCTGGACGCACCCGGTACATGAGGTGCTGAAACGCGACATGCCGGAGTGCTTTGTCACGATACCGGCGCTGCGCGTGGAGCACTGGCCGGACAGCAGCAAGAGCCGCGGGCAGTATCTTCCTCTGCTCGAACTCTCAGTCACCGAAGATCCGGATGACGACCGCAACATGCACTACCTCGGGCGGGAGTACATGTTCCACGGGCGCTGGGGCGATGCCATGGCGACGCTGATGCGGCATCTGGCGATGCCCACGGCGACCTGGGCCGCGGAGCGGGCGGCGAGCATGCGCTACATAGCCCGCTGCTGCGACGCGCTGGGAGACTGGCGCAGCGCGGTACACTGGCTCGAGCGCGCGGCGGACGAGGCTCCGGGCCAGCGAGAGGCCCCGTATGCGCTGGCGCTGCTCTACTACCGGCGCGAGGACTGGGGGCTGTGCCGCTACTGGGCGGCTCGGACGCTGGCAATCACCGAGCGGGACCACAACTACATGACCGAGCCGGAGGCCTGGGGCGCGGAGCCATACGACCTCATGGCGATAGCCAACTGGCGTCTCGGGCACATAGATGATGCAATACGGGCTGCAGAGCAGGCGCTTGAGCTTGAGCCGGACAACGAGCGGCTGCGCGAGAATCTGAGAATAATGAGGTGCGGATATGATAGCGAATCCGAATGACGGCAACACCCCGCAGGTTGAGCAGGCGACGCCGCAGATCTCCGTGAGCGCGGCCGGACTCATTACGGCCACTGCGGAGCAGCAGGAGGGCTATGTGCCAGGCGGCACGAAATCCTCCACAAAGCAGCTCACGACGCAAGCGGCTAAAACCGTGACCCCCGGCACCACGAACCAGACCGCCGTAGCCTCCGGGAGATATACCACGGGCGCGGTGACGGTCAAGGGCGATGCGAACCTCAAAGCGGAGAACATTGCCGAAGGCGTGAGTATATTTGGCGTGATGGGGACGTTAGTTGTTCCGAAAGTTAAATTTGGGACTGTTTCTCCTTCGGGTAATAATGAGCTAGAGCTGAATATAGGCTTTGACCCTGATTATTTGGTAGTTTGGGCTCTAAGTGGTAATTATGAGGCAGGTGTTACCCAGACGACTTTTCTATCCTATAATAATACTCCTATTTTTGTAATGCAGAACAATAGTGTTCGCGCCGTGGTTTTTAGCGGGTCACGTTATGCGCAGAATATACCAAGCGTATCGGTAAGTCCTTTAACGCTAACCACAACGGAGCAAACTGCCCGTTACTGGTATGTACAATCAAACGGGGTGATTACTATAAAAGGTGCTGTGAGCCGGCCTGAATTGGCTAAAATAGCCGACGTGACGTACTACTATTTGGCAGTAAAAGAATAGTTTGAATTACAACTAGACGTTGAAGTGACACCATGCTACACGCCGGAACCCTGCTCTTTGCGGAGCTGCACGTTAAATATCGGAGGTGATGCGAATGGACCTACATCAACTGTTTCTAACCAAAAACGCCTGCTATTTGGCCGGCACACCAATGGTGCCGCGCGGCATCATGATACACAGCACCGGGGCGGATAATCCCAACCTGCGGCGCTATGTGCAGCCGGATGATGGCCTGCTGGGCACCCATCCGTACAACAACCACTGGAACAACTACCACCCCGGCGGCAAGGAGATGGGGCCACACACGTTCGTGAACGACGGCACCGGATATTGTGCGGTCTGCGGCGGGCGACAGGTGTGCGCCCATGCCATGATAGGCAAGCTGGCGGATGGCGACATCGCGACATATCAACTCCTGCCATGGGATTGGCAGGGCTGGCATTCCGGCAGTGGGACGAGGGGACAAGCCAATCGTCTCGGCTACATCGGCTTCGAGATATGCGAGGATTCCTTGACGGACCCGGAATATTTTCTGCGTACCTATAACGAGGCGGTGGGATTCTGCGCCTACATATGCGATATGTTCGGGCTTGACCCTATGGGCACGACGCCGGAGGGCTACCCGGTAATCCTCGACCATGTGACTGGGTGCGAGCTGGGCATTGCCGCCCCACACGGCGACGTCGGGCACTGGTGGCCGATGTTTGGCAAGTACCTCGATGATTTCCGTGCCGATGTCGCTGAAAAAATGGGAGGTGAGAGCATGAGCTACGAACAGTGGAAGAAGTACATGGAACAGTATAAGTCCGAGCTGGCACAGGCCGAGGCCAGCGACTGGGCCAAGCAGGAGGGCGTACTGGAAAGGGCGAAAGCCTCTGGTGTTTCAGACGGCACTCGGCCCCGGTCGGACATCACTCGTGAGGAGTGCATGGCTATGGTGCTTCGCGCAACCGGCAAGTAACCTTGCCAAATTGATAATGCATTAGGAGGACTACATATGAACATCAACTGGAAAGTCAGACTCGCCAGCAAGGCCTTCTGGGTGGCGATCATACCCGCGCTGCTGCTGCTTGTGCAGGCGATCGCGGCGGTATTCGGTTACACGCTGGCTCTGGACGGCATTGAGGCGAGGCTGCTCGACCTAGTAAACGCCGTGTTCGCCGTGCTCGTGATACTCGGAATTGTGAACGACCCGACGACGGCGGGACTGAGTGACAGCAAATTGGCGATGAGCTATACCAAGCCCAAGGAGGATTAATCATGGATGAGCCGATATCGCGCGCGGAGCATGAGGAATTCGCAAAACGCATCGACGCGCAGGAGAAGCGGCAGGACAAGCGCCTGGAAATGCTCGAAAACACCGTGCGCGAGATCGGCGCGCTGACTCTATCGGTACAGAGGCTTGCGCAAAGCCTCGAGAGCATGGTCGAAGAGCAGGAGCGGCAAGGACGCCGGTTGCAGGCGCTCGAGGACCGAGACGGCGAAAAATGGCGCAAGCTCATGGGCTACATAGCCACGGCGCTCACGTCCGGCGCGGTGACGCTGCTGTTGTCACACCTGATAGGGTGATTCACGAAGAATCAGCTCAGCACATAACATGGCAAAAATATCCCCAAAAGTATCCCCAGTCGGCTTTTAGAGGAGCCGATTTGGGGATATTTTTACGTGATTATTCCCTGTATTATCACTATTGATGGCTCCATGCTACACACAGGGAAAGAGAAGAAACAAGCAGAAAACCCTGAAACCACAAGGGTTTCAGGGTTTTCTGCTTGGTGGAGACTGCTGGACTCGAACCAGTGACCTCCTGCGTGTGAAGCAGGCGCTCTAACCTGCTGAGCTAAGCCTCCGTTTAATTGGTGACCCGTACGGGATTCGAACCCATGTTACCGCCGTGAAAGGGCGGTGTCTTAACCACTTGACCAACGGGCCATAAGGCTCCGGGGCGCCTTAGGCGCCCCGGTGGTAGCGGCGACTGGATTCGAACCGGTGACACTCCGGGTATGAACCGGATGCTCTGGCCAACTGAGCTACGCCGCCAAAAGGCAAAGTGAATTATACCCGACATTGGCCAGGTTGTCAACACATTTTTTGGCGGCGCGGCCCTTTTTTTGTCTCAGACCCTCACAAGCTCGTACTTACGGCTGCCGAGGCCGATCTTCTCGGCGTGCTCGACCTGGGAGCGCCAGTCGGTGTCGGGGGAGATGTCGGTGAAGTGGTCGTGGTGGGTGTGCTCGGCCTCGCCCAGCATGCTGTTGGCCACGGGCGGCTGGGCGTTCACCGCGTCCGCGCAGGCCATGTCTATCGCTACGGGGTCGAAGGAGGCGAACATGCCCACATCCGGCACCACGGCGGCGTCGTTTTCAAAGTGGCAGTCGCAGTAGGGGGAGATGTCTATCGCGAGGGAGATGTGGAAGTTAGGCTTGCCCTGGCAGACGGCCTTGGCGTACTCGGCGATCTTGCAGTTGAGGATGTCGTTGGCCTCGTCGTGGGCGGGGCGGACGGCGTCCTTGGGACATACGCCTATGCAGCGGCCGCAGCCGACGCAGCGGTCGTGGTCGATGTGGCACTTGCCGTCCTCTATTATGGGCGCGCCGTGGGCGCAGATGCGCTGGCAGGCGCCGCAGCCGATGCAGTACTTCTGCTTGACAAAGGGCTTGCCCGCGGAGTGCATCTCCATCTTGCCGGCCCTGGAGCCGCCGCCCATGCCGAGGTTCTTGAGCGCGCCGCCGAAGCCGGTCATCTCATGGCCCTTGAAGTGGGAGAGGGAGATTATGATGTCCGCGTCGGCCAGGGCCTGGCCTATCTTGGCCTCCTTGACGTACTCGCCGCCCTCCACGGGGATGAGCGCCTCGTCCGTGCCCTTCAGGCCGTCGGCGATGATGGAGTGCACGCCGGTCTGGAGGGGGTTGAAGCCGTTGCGGTATGCGCTGTCGAGATGGTCGAGCGCATTTTTGCGCCCGCCGATGTAGAGCGTGTTGCAGTCGGTGAGGAAGGGCTTGCCGCCCAGCTCCTTGACATAGTCGCAGACTGTGGCGGCCCAGTTCGGGCGCAGGAAGGCGAGGTTGCCCGGCTCGCCGAAGTGCATCTTGACGGCGACGAACTTGCCGTCAAAGTCGATGCTCTCAAAGCCAGCGGCCTTCATGAGGCGGCGCAGCTTGACGAGCAGGCTCTGCCCATGGGCTCGCATGTCGGAGAAATATACTTTTGATTCAGCCATGTGAGGCATACCTCCCAGAAAGGTTTTGTACAATTTTAACACATCAGGGCCGCAATAACAACCATTGCCGAAGACGTTAATTTGTTGACAAATAGTATGCCTGATGTTAGAATCAAAACAGGATGTGAGGCGTTTATCGCCATAAATGTGAAGTTATTAACACTATTGGGGGAAAATTGACAAAGCTGCAGATAGAGGTCCGCGGAATAGTACAGGGAGTTGGGTTCCGTCCGTTCGTGCACAGGCTGGTGAAGGAGCACGGCCTGTCGGGCTGGGTGCGGAACACCGCAGACGGCGCCGGGCTCGAGCTCGAGGGAGAGGAGCCGGCGCTTGAGGCGTTTCTGGCCGCGCTGAGGGAGGACGCTCCGCCGCTGGCGCTCATCGAGTCCGTGGAGGCCCGCCCCGTGCAGGGGGGAGAGCACTTTGAGGGGTTCCGCATCATCCCGAGCGAGCGCGGTGAGCGGATGCGGACGCTCATTTCGCCGGACGCGGGCATCTGCCCGGACTGCCTGCGCGAGCTGCTCGACCCTGCCGACCGGCGGTACCGATACCCCTTCATAAACTGCACCAACTGCGGGCCGAGATTCACGATTATTAAATCCGTCCCCTATGACCGGGCGTACACCTCCATGTCGGAGTTTCCGATGTGCCCGGACTGCGAGGCGGAGTTTGAGGACATAGAAAACCGGCGCTACCACGCACAGCCGAACTGCTGCCCCGTCTGCGGGCCGAAGACCTTCTTCCTCGACGGAGAGGGCCGCCGGCTGCCGGGCGACGGCATCGAGGCGGCAAGAAGCCTCATAAAATCGGGCGGCATCCTCTGCGTCAAGGGCCTGGGCGGGATGCACCTCGCCTGCCTCGCGGAGGACACTCAGGCCGTGGCGCGTCTCCGGAGCCGAAAGCACAGGGACGAAAAGCCCTTTGCCGTGATGTGCCGGGACGCCGCCGCCGCAAGGCGGCTCTGCGAGGTCACGGAGGCCGAGGAGCGGGCGCTGACGTCCTTCCGCAAGCCCATCGTGCTGCTCAAAAAGCGCGCCCGGGGCACATACATGCACCTGAGCGAGAACAACTCCATCGGCGTCATGCTGCCGTACACGCCGCTGCACGTCCTGCTCCTGGGCGAGGACCTCGACTGCCTCGTGATGACGAGCGCAAACCTCTCCGAAACACCTATTGTATATAAAAACGCCGAGGCGCTGGAAAAGCTCCGGGGCATCGCGGACGGCTTTCTGCTGCACGACCGCGAGATACTCACGCGCTGCGACGACTCGCTCATACGCATATACGAGGGCCGGGACTACCCCGTCCGGCGCTCGCGCGGCTACGTGCCGCATCCGATTTCAGTGAAGCACCTCGCTGAAGGGCTGCTCGCCTGCGGGGCGGAGCAGAAGGCGGGCTTCTGCCTTGCGAAGAACGGCCACGCCTTCCCGAGCCAGCACATAGGCGACCTCAAGAACCTGGAGACGCTCGACTGCTATGAGGAGCAGCTGCGCCACTTCGCGCGGCTCTTCGACTTCGAGCCCCGGGCCGTGGCCTGCGACATGCACCCGGACTATCTCTCCACCGCCGCGGCGGAGGAGCTGGCGGCAAAGCGGCGCATCCCGCTCCTGAGAGTGCAGCACCACCACGCGCACATGGTCTCCTGCATGGCGGACAACTGCCTGGAGGGCGAGTGCCTGGGCCTCATCTGGGATGGCACGGGCTACGGCACGGACGGCGCGACCTGGGGCGGGGAGCTGCTCGCGGGCGGCGCGCGGGGCTTTGAGCGGCTCGGCTCGATAAGGCCCATCCCGCTCCCAGGCGGGGACCTCGCGGCGCTGGAGATACGGCGCATCGCCGAGGCGCTGAGGTTTGAATCCGGCCTCGCGGGGGAGGACACCCTGCTGCGCCGGATGCTGGAGCGGGGCGTCTCCTGCCCGAGGAGCTCCGGCATGGGCCGCCTCTTCGACGGGGTCTGCGCCCTTGCGGGCATACGCGCGGAGAGCAGCTACGAGGGACAGGGCGCCGTCCTCCTCGAGGCCGCGGCGGACGAGGCCGAGAGCGGGGAGTACGACCTCGCCTTCGAGGACAATGTCTTTGACTGGCGGCCGATGATAAGGCAGATCGCCGCCCTGGGCGAGGCGCCGGGGACGGTCGCGGCAAAGTTTATGAACACGCTCGTGAGCATGGTGGCGGCACAGTGCCGCGCGGCGGAGGAGCAGACCGGGCTTCGCCGCGTGGTGCTCTCGGGCGGGGTGTTTCAGAATATGTACCTTATGGAGCGCCTGCCGCGCGCGCTGAAGGCGGCGGGGCTCGAGGTCTATACCCACAGCCGTGTGTCGCCCAACGACGAGGGCGTGGCGCTCGGACAGCTGATGATCCTGGAGGCAAGTTATGTGTCTGGCGGTACCGCTGAAGATAGTTGAGATAGACGGCCTGAACGCCGTCGGCGAGGTGGAGGGCCTGCGCCGGCGGATGAGGCTGGACTTCATAAAGGAGCCGAAGCTGGGCGAATACGTCATCGTCCACGCGGGCTTTGCGATAGAGAGGCTGCCGGAGCAGCAGGCGCTCGAAGACATTGCGGAGTGGGCGGAGGTCGAAAATGCGCTCCGCTGAGATACTAGAGAGGATAAACGCCCTCCCGCCCCAGCGCGTCCGGCTCATGGAGGTCTGCGGCACGCACACGATGGCCATAGCCCGCGCGGGGCTCAAGCGGCTGCTGCCGGAGGGCGTGGAGCTGGTCTCCGGCCCCGGCTGCCCGGTCTGCGTGACGCCGCCGGAGCTGATGGACGCGGCGCTGGAGCTGGCCTCGAGGCCCGGCGTCACCGTTGCGAGCTACGGCGACATGCTCCGTGTCCCCGGCTCGAGGCGGGGCGACGACCTCGCCCACCGCAGGGCGCGCGGCGGCTCCGTGGAGCTGGTGTACTCGCCCATGGACGCCGTGGAGCTGGCGAAAAAGCACCCGGAGCGCGAGGTGGTGTTCCTCGGCGTCGGCTTTGAGACCACGGCCCCCGGCACGGCGGCAAGCTCCCTCGCTGCAAGGGAGCAGGGCGTCAAAAACTACTCCGTGTTCTCCATGTTGCGCCTGGTCGAACCGGCGCTCAGGGCGCTCATAGGCTCGGAGGGCTTCGACGTGCAGGGTTTCCTCTGTCCGGGCCACGTCGCGGTCATCACCGGTGCGGAGCACTTCAGGTTTTTGCCCGGGGAATACGGCCTGCCCGCCGTCGTAGCAGGCTTTGAGCCGGAGGACATACTGCTCTCAGTCTACGAACTGCTGCGCATGCTCGTGGACGGAAAACCCGGTCTCGTGAACGAATACTCCCGCGCGGTTAGCCCCGGCGGGAACACCCTGGCGCAGGAGATGCTCCGCCGGGCCTTCGTACCCGTCCGGGCCTCCTGGCGCGGCCTCGGCGAGATAGAGGCGAGCGGCCTCGCCTTCGCGCCGGAGCTTTCGGACTACGACGCCGTGAAAAAGCTCGGCATAGAAACAGGCCGGGCGGCCCCGCCCACGGCCTGCCGCTGCGGCGAGGTCATAACGGGCCGGATGCCCCCGGAGGGCTGCCCGCTCTTTGGAAAAGTGTGCACGCCGGAGGACCCCGTCGGGCCCTGCATGGTGTCCTCAGAGGGCGCCTGCGCCGCGGCGTACAAATATCGGGAGTGCTGATATGGACGATATAATAACCCTCGACTACGGCAGCGGCGGCAAAAAGACGGCCGCCCTCATAGATGAGCTGATCCTCCCCGCGCTCGGCAACAGCGAGCTCAACGCCCTCGGCGACGGGGCGATATTGGACGGCGCCCTCGCCTTTTCGACGGACAGCTTTGTCGTCAGCCCGCTCTTCTTCCCGGGCGGGGACATAGGCAAGCTCAGCGTCTGCGGCACGGTGAACGACCTCGCCATGTGCGGCGCGGAACCGAAATACCTCAGCCTCGCCCTCATCATCGAAGAGGGCCTGCCCACCGCCGACCTGCGCCGCATCGTCGCCTCGATAAAGGCCGCGGCGGAGGGCGCGGGCGTCGCCGTAGTCACCGGCGACACCAAGGTGGTCGAGCGGGGCAGAGGGGATGGGGTTTACATAACAACATCCGGCATAGGTCTCGTGAAGTACCCCGGCCTCGGCCCGGACAAGATGCGCCCGGGCGACGCGGTGCTCATCTCGGGCACGGCGGGCGACCACGGCGCGGCGGTAATGCTCGCGCGCGACGGCCTGCTCGAAGGTGAGCTGAGGTCCGACTGCGCGGCGCTGAACGGGCTCGCCTCGGCCCTGCTGGGGAGCGGGGCGGCCGTGCGCGTGCTGCGCGACCCGACGCGCGGCGGCGCGGCGACGACGCTCTGCGAGTTTGCGGAGAGCGCCGCTCTCGGCATAGAGCTCGACGAGGAGGCGATACCCGTCCGGCGGGACGTGGCCGCGGCCTGTGCGCTCCTGGGGCTTGACCCGCTCTACTGCGCCAACGAGGGCAAAATGCTCGCCGTCGTGGCGCCCGAGGACGCCGAGGCGGCGCTGGCGACGCTCCGCAGCCGCCCGGAGGGCGAAAACGCCGCGATAATAGGCCGCGTGACTGCCGAGCGGCCCGGAAAAGTGGTACTCCGCACCCGCGCGGGGGGAGGCCGGATATTGCAGAAGCTCTCCGGCGCACAGCTCCCGCGCATATGTTAGCCCGCAATTTGTCAAATATATGTCAATTTTTGAGAACAAAGAGGTGGAAAAGATGCAGGAATACAGGATGACCCAGATCACGAAGGCGGACATCGTCCCCACGGCTCTGCGGATGCGGCACGAGGGCCGGTGGCTTGTGATGATACACGGCCAGGTGGAGCCGGACGGCCAGGTCCGCGTGAGCTACGACTACGCGGTGGACCCGGCGGTGGAGAGCTACTACGTCCTCGGCGAGACGACGCTGCCTTCGATCTCGGACATCTATGACGAGGCCGCGCGCTGGCCGGAATGCGAGCTGCATGAGTTGATGGGCCTGGAATTCGAGGGGCTCGACACGTCCAAACGGCTGTTTCTGCCGGAGGATATGCTCGAGACCCAGGGCAAGGGCCACATCCTGGTCACGCCGCTCTCGGAGCTCCGGGAGAAGCGCGTGGAGCAAATTGAGAAGGGGAGTGAGGACGCATGAGCTATATCGTACCGATAGGTCCGTACCATCCCGCGCTTGAGGAGCCGGTGCACGCCAAGCTCTACACCGAGGGCGAGGTCATAAAGGACGCCGAGGTGTTCGTCGGCTACAACCACCGCGGCATAGAGAAGCTGGCCACGGAGCGCAACGCCATCCAGACGCTGGTGCTGGTGGAGCGCGTCTGCGGCATCTGCTCGCACTCGCACGCCTTCACCTACGCCATGGCCGTGGAGGGCATAAACGGCATAGAGGTGCCGAAGCGCGGTGAGTATATCCGCGTCATCACGGCGGAGCTGGAGCGGCTGCACTCGCACCTGCTCTGGGCGGGCATAGCTTTCCACATCATAGGCCACGACAGCATGTTCATGCACACCTGGGACGTGCGCGAGCTCATCATGGATATGCTGGAGACCTTCACCGGCAACCGCGTGAACTACGGCATGGTCACCATCGGCGGCGCAAGGCGCGACATCTCCGACGAGCTCCGGCGCGACATGCTCGCCAAGCTCGACAAGGTCGGCCCCATCGTGGACAGGATAGTGGACATCAGCCTGAACGACAAGACCATCGCCATGCGCACCAAGGGCGTCGGAGTTATGTCAACCGAGGACGCCATCCGCATGGGCGCCGTCGGCCCGCACGCGAGGGCCTCGGGCGTGAAGATAGACGTCCGCCGCGACGCCCCGTACTCGTCCTATGACGACTTTGAGTTCGACGTGCCGACCTGCGACAGCTGCGACGTGTTCGCGCGCGTGGTGGTGAGGCTGCTCGAGTGCTACGAGAGCGTGAAGATACTCCGCCAGGCGCTGGAGAATCTCCCGGCCGGCCCGATAAACCTCGGCAACAAGATACCGAAGATAAAAGAGGGCGAGTTCGTGGCGAGGCACGAGGCCCCACGCGGCCAGCTCTCGCACAAGGTCGCGGGCAACGGCGGGCAGATGAACCAGCGCGTGAGCATCCACGTGCCGAGCTACAAGAACACGCCCACGGTGCCGCACATGCTCCGGGGCAACACGGTGGCCGACGCGGGACTCATCATCGCGAGCATAGACCCCTGCTTTAGCTGCCTGGACCGCTGATATGCACGAGCTTGCGGTCATGCAGAGCGTCGTGGCCCTCTGCGAGCGGGAGGCCGCCGAGCGCGGCTTTCGCCGGGTGCGGAGCATAAATCTCGCGGTAGGTGCGGTCAGCGGCATAGTGCCCGGGTGCATGTTCGAGTTTTTCCCTGCGGCGGCGCGCGGCAGCGTGGCCGAGGGGGCGCGGCTCGAGACGCGGGTCATCCCCGCCGCCATAGAGTGCCCGGACTGCGGCTATTCCGGCGAGACCCACGGCGCGGAGTGCCCCCGCTGCGGGGGCTGGGGCTTCCGCCTCACACAGGGCAGGGAGTTCTATATAGATTCAATTGAAGTTGAGTGAAACAGGAGGTGTCAACTTGGAGGCAAAGCGTAAGACGACGTTCGGCGCGTGGTTCGCCACGTTCGTACTGTGCTGTTTCTTCTGGATACTGCTGACGGGCTCTTTCGCCTGGCAGGAGCTTGTCGCGGGCGCCGTGGTCTCGGCGGGCGTGGCGCTCTTCTCGGCGCGCTGGTTCGTGCACGAGGGCCCGGGCAGGTTCTTCGGCAAGCGGCTTTTCATCCTCATCTGGTACTGCATAGCGATCTTCCCCTGGGAGCTCATAAAGGCCAACTGGGACATGGCCCGGCGCGCTCTCTCGCCTAAGCTGCGCATCAACCCCGGCATCGTCCGCGTGCCCGTGGACGTGCCGACCGAATTCGGCAAGACCATGCTCGCAAACTCCATCACCCTCACCCCCGGCACCATCACCATGGACATAGACGAGAGCGGCGGCCAGACCTGGTACTACATCCACTGGATAGACGTCCAGGAGACCGAGCGCACGGCGGCGGGCGAGATGATTAAGGGCCGCATGGAAAAATGGGTAAGGAGGATTTGGAAATGATAGAGCTCATATACTTTGCCATTTTCTACGTCCTTTGCTGCTTCATCGTCATCTGGCGGCTCATAAAGGGCCCCACGGCCCCGGACCGGGTCACGGCGGGCGACTGCGTGGACGTCATGACCGACATGGCCCTGGTGCTGGTGGCCATGTACTCCGGCCGCGGCATCTACCTCGACATCGCCATCGTGACGGCCATACTGGGCTTTTTGAGCCAGGTGCTCATCGGAAAGTATCTGGAGGGCACGCTATGAACATTGTGCTCAGAGTGATAATCGACATCTTCATCGTCGGCGGCTGCTTTTTCGCCTTTGCGGGCGCGGTGGGCGTCGTGCGCATGCCGGACACCTTCTCGCGCATGCAGAGCTCGACGAACGTCACCACCCTCGGCGTGCTGCTGACGCTGATAGGCGCGCTGCTGTACTTCATCTTCGTCATGCACAGCTGGGGCAGCGCGGCAAAGGTGGTCGTCATCGGCGTGCTGACCGTGCTGGCGAACCCCGTCGGCGGCCACGCCATGGCCCGCGCGGCGTACAGGATAGGCATAAGGCCAAAGCGCGCTCTGGCCGTGGACGACCTTGCGGAGCCGGACGCCTGCGCCGAGCCCGAGGCCGCTGAAAAGGAGGCTGAGGAGGCATGATAACACCCGTTTACGTCCTCAACACGCTCATAGTCCTCGGGATAGTCGTCTGCGCCGTGCTCACCGTCACGGCAAAGCGCACGCTCTCGAGCATCATCTGCCTCGCGGCCTGCGGCGCCTTCGTCTCGCTGGAGTTCATCATGCTCCAGGCCCCGGACGTCGCGATAGCGGAGGCGGCGGTCGGTGTCGTGCTCACGACCATCATCTTCGTCGTGGCGCTGCGCAAGACCGGCGGAAAGGGGGAGGATGAGAAATGAAAAAGCTCGTTCTGGCGGTCTCGCTCCTCGTCATCCTCGTCGCCGGCGTCATAGCCGTGACGTATATGCAAAGCGAGATACCCGTGACCTACGACGGCCGCGGCACCGACGTGTATGCCCTCCAGCAGGACCCGGAGAACTACGACGTCTCCGACCCGGACGGCGCGGCGAGCATAATAGTCCAGGAGAACCTCGCCAAGACCCAGGCTGTCAACAACGTCACCGCCGTGGTGTTCGACTTCCGCGGCTACGACACCCTGGGCGAGAGCTTCGTACTGCTCATCGCCATAACCGGTGCGACGGTAATACTCCGCCGCCAGCGCAAGAGATGGGAGGGCGGCGGCGATGAATAAAAAGTGGAAGCGCGACGACCTCATAGTCCGCTCCCTCGCGGACAGCTACCTGCCCATAGCGCTCGTGCTGGGCTTTTACGTCATCCTCCACGGCAACATCAGCCCCGGCGGCGGCTTCCAGGGCGGCGTCCTCGCCGCGAGCGGCGTGCTGCTGCTCTACCTCGGCTACGGCTTCAGGGGCATAGCCACCGCTATAAACATGGAGCGCATGCACAAGTTCGAAGCCGTGGGCGCCATAGCCTACGTGCTCTTCGCCCTGCTCGGCATCTTCGCCGGCTACAACTTCTGCCGCAACATCCTCTGGAACAGCGGCAATATCGGCGACCTCTGGAGCTCCGGCACGATAGCGCTCATGAACTACGCCGTCGGCTTCAAGGTGCTCACGGGCGTGGGCTTCCTGCTGCTGCTCGTCATCTACCTGCTCGGCACGGACGAGAGCCACGAGCACGACGGCACCATACCCACCACCGAACACGAGAAAGGGGGGACGGGCAAATGATGCTGGCAAACTACATCGGAGCTGTCGCCCTCGTGGTCATCGGCTTCTACGCCATGGTCATGAAGCACGACATAATCAAGATCGTCGTCGGCATGGGCCTCGTCGACTACGGTCTGAACCTCATGATAGTCTCCGTCGGCTTCAACGAGGGCGGCACCGCGCCCATCTTCACCTTCGGCGAGCTCAAAAGCGGCATGTACTTCGTCGACCCCATCCCCCAGGCCCTGACGCTGACGAGCATAGTCATCGGCGCCTGCGTCACGGCCATGGCCCTCGCGCTCTGCGTGCGCATCTACAAGGAATACGGCACGCTCGACGCGCGTGAGATAAGGAGGCTGCACGGATGACATACGACGTCTATATGCACTTCCCCGTGCTGGCCATAATGACGCTCTTCGTCAGCGCGTTCCTCGTGACCCTCGCGGGCAAGAGGGAAAAGCTCCGCAACGTCATCGCCGGCGCCGCCGTGCTCATAGCGCTGGCGCTGCTGGCGTTGCTCATAAAGCCCGTCATGGTGGACGGGGAGATAATCGTCTACTGGATGGGCAACTGGGAGCCGGTGAACGGCTACGCAATCGGCATCGCCATAGAGGTGGACGCGCTGAGCCTGTTCTTCGGCCTGCTCGTCGCCATCGCCGTGGCCTGCTCCTGCTTCTACTCGTACCGGTACATGAAGCAGGACGACGCGCGCGGGGGCTACTTCACGCTCTATCTCATGCTCGCGGGCGGCGTCATGGGCATCGTCCTCTCGGGCGACCTCTTCAACATCTACGTCATGCTGGAGGTCATGACCTTCGCCGCCGTGGGCCTCACGGCCTTCCGCAGCTGGAACCCCAACGCGCGCGAGGCGGCCTTCAAGTACCTCGTCGTCGGCTCCATCGGCTCCACCTGCGTGCTGCTCGGCACCGCGCTGGTGTACGCCCAGTGCCACACGCTGAACCTCGCGCAGATATCGGCGCTGCTGCCGGGGCGGATGAACCCGACGATGATCCTCGCCTTTGCTCTGCTCTTCACCGGCTTCGGCTGCAAGAGCTTCATGTTCCCCTTCCACCCCATAGCCGCAGACGACCACGGCGCAGCCCC
>ENA-OZIL01000572-OZIL01000572.1-human-gut-metagenome-genome-assembly--contig:-NODE-572-length-16855-cov-11.277917_pt1 | contig 16855 bp, 20 predicted proteins | sample MGYA00244057_ERZ653706 | MGnify/ENA primary metagenome ERZ653706 (study PRJEB26926, sample SAMN06165266) | human gut metagenome | biome: ENVO:00009003; feature: ENVO:2100002; material: ENVO:00002003...
GGTAAAAGGCGTTTAGGCTCGGATGCTGTCCGTCATTTTCGTGATACATAATGGTGCGAGGATCACGGTCAACAATATAACCTAACTGTTCTTGCGTCATGCCCTCACGCTCACGGGCTTTTTTGATAGCAAGTCCGATCCCGTGAAAGTCAAATTTGCGCTCGTCCCGTTCAATTTTCATAGCATCACCACCTGATGTAATTTTACATTTCGGGTGATAGTATTTGAACGAGATAACGTTTCATTAAACTGACTATTTTATTTCACGCAAACAACATTGAGATTTCAGGTGGAGTCGATTAGAATACTGGTAACACTTCTGGATGACCAGTTCAAAAAATTTTTATTTTCTTTGTAATGTTTTCTGCTAAATCCATAGTACATGGGTGAGGCAGGAAAGGACGGTGATATAATTGGACGATAGCAAAATTATTGATTTGTTCTATGCGCGCTCGGAGCAGGCAATCATGGAGCTATCAACAAAATACGGGGCTGTTTGCAGCAAGGTTGCAAAGAATATTTTGAACAATTCGCATGACGCAGAAGAATGTGTCAACGACGCTTATTTGGGTGCATGGAATACGATACCGCCTCAAAACCCAAACCCGCTATTGACCTATATCTGTAGAATCGTTCGCAATCTGTCGATTATGAAGTACCACGCCAATACAGCGATCAAACGAAACAGCTTTTACGATGCTGCATTGGATGAATTGGAGGACTGTCTTGCTTCTTCTGAAACTGTCGAGGACAAGCTGACCGCCAAAGAACTTTCTGATGCTCTTGATCAGTTCCTTGATACGCTGGATCAGGAGAACAGGGTAATGTTTGTACGGCGATACTGGTACTCCGATTCGATTTCAGAGATAGCAGAACGATTGCACATGAGCAAAAACAATGTATCTGTTCGCCTTTCCAGAACACGGGAAAGATTGAAAAACTATTTGAAGAAAGAGGGGTACATCCTATGACACGAAAGGATATTTCCGATGGTGTTGGGAATATCAGCACCCGGCACATCCAAGAGGCGGCAAGTTATATGGCCGCAGAAAAAAAGGTCAGCTTTTTCAAGAAGCCTTTTGGCAGATCAATGATCGCGGCTGTTCTCGCGCTGTGCATACTCGCTGGAGGCATTAGTATTTTCTCTCCCTTTGGCGGTATGGTTGTAACTGCCTATGCACATGGGACGGACGAGGAAATTACGCAGGCCGGTGCAGTCATCAACACAGGTACGATCAGCGACAGCGGCGAAATGACAGGGCATCCGCTGATGTTCTATCTTTCTGGGAAAGACATTTCTACTGTCCGTTTTTCCTGCAAAAACCAGCAAATCAATTTTATGGACTGGACGGAAAAGCGGGATGAATTTGGCCTTGCTCAAAACTTTACGGTTTCCTATGGCGAGGATGAAAGCGAATACTATTATCTCTTGATTGACTGGGTTCCCAATGCCACAATTCGGGAACTGACTGACAATGAGGACAGTACGATTGCAGCTTTGCCGGAGGAAATGCGGAATGATATTATCGTCATGGAGATTACATTTGGAAATGGAAAGACTCTGACAAAAGCAATTACGGTTTCTCTTTTAGAGGACGGAACTTTCTTTGCCAAGTTTGACGATTATGAAATTACCGCAGAGGACAGCTTTATTGACCGTCCCGATAGCGAAGCAATCGGTGCCGCACCTGTTATAGAGGATAATTACAAAGAAGCAGATCCGAATGAACCAGAGCAAATTGTCATTCCAAATAGTATTACTTTCACAGGAACAATCATTGACAATGTGATTGAAAGTTTAGTTCCCATTATTCTTGTTGATGTCGAGGAAAATTCAGGACTAAGCTATGATAAAGTGCTGTTTGAATTGACAGAGGAACAAAAAGATTGGGAATTAAAAATTGGTACGCGGGTACAAATAGTCTGCTCGGACATTTTTCAAGAATCGACTCCCCCGATTGGCAATTTAATTTCTATTACAGAAGCAGCACCCAATGATGAGTTGAAAATAGCAGATGAAGCAGCCAGAGCCTATTATGAGAATACAGTCTTTGAAGTTGTTTCTTTGGAATTAAAGAGCCAGACAGAAAATGAAATTTCTTTTTCCGTCTGCGTGAGCAAAGGCGGCATCGTGCAGGAGCCTGATCGAACGATCTTTTTAGAGTTCGTCAATGGCCATTGGGAAGTTGTCAATGAAGGCTACTGATTGGATTCTCTGTCCTATTTGCAAGAACAAAACGCGTACAAAAATTCGCCCCGATACAGTGCTCGAAAATTTTCCGCTTTACTGTCCAAAGTGTAGGCGAGAAACCGTCATCAATGTAAAACAATTTCATACGACAGTTATCAAAGAGCCAGACGCATAGACGCAGAGCCGATAACCCGTTGTCAACAGGCACACGGTTTATCGGCTTTTTTCCTTTGATAGCACTCTGCGCTGGTATCACAACAAGACCGTTGCAATCGGCCTTGCGGCGCAAAGCGGCGGTTTTGAAATATTGTATTTCAAGCCGCCGTTTTCCTTTTGAAAAAAAGGATTTACGGAGGGTGTGATAAAGTCGCCCTTTTTTAAGGATACGGCGGTGTCCGAGGAGGTATCGCCGTGTCCATTTTGTTTTTTCACAGCGCCCATGATCTGCACCAGCTAAAAAAAGCATAGCCCCTCCATCGGAGCAGTCCGGCTTTGGATGTGAAATTAAATATCATGCAATAAGAACTTTACTTGCTTGCGCCCGTATAGCGTCCTGCTGTGCGGGCGTTTTTATATGCCCCTGCTTCTGGTCACGGTGGCCAGAGGCTCCAAGGTGCCGGGGGCCGCCTGTTCTCTATTTCAATCCGCACTCACCAACCACCTTTTGAAATGGAGGACAATTATGACGACTATCAACCTGAAACGGTATTACCCCTATATGACCGAAAATGTGATGCTGGAAGTTTCGGACGAGATCGCCGCCACCCTCTCTATGGGAGGCCGCCTGTGCGACAGCTACAAGCGGCAGAAGCGCAGAAATGGCGAGTGCTCGCTGGACACCGATCCCGGCTTTGAGGCCGACGTGCTCCGCCAGCCCATGACCCCGGACGAGCACATTGAGGCACGGGAAACCACCTTTGCCCTCTATGACGCGCTGGCCCAGCTCCCGCCTACGCAGGCTCGGCGTGTGTACCAGCATTATCTTCTTGGCATGAGCAAGGCCGAGATCGCGGCAGCCGAGGGCGTTGGCCGGAGCCGCATCTGCTGCTCCATTGAACGCGGGCTGGCCTCTATGAAAAATATTTTGAAAAAATCTCTGTAAGAGGGAGTACATTTGCCCCCGAAACCTCCTGATAGGTGAGAGGAGTTTTCTTCCTCGCCTTGAAAACTGAATAGACAGTATTCCCGATACAAAATCCGCGTGATAGCGACGTAAGGTGCGCCGCCACGACAGCCAGCTCAGGAGGTGATGGACAAGCTGGCCGAGCGATCAACGCAGCCTTTGACCCGGTGCTGGCAAACCGGGCGCGAGGACAGCGCGGAGGATAATGAAACTTGCTCACGCCCTCCCACAGACTTGAGGGGGAGTCCCTGCGGTATGCGCCAGCCCTCCACGGGCAGCGGTGCTGTGGGGCTATGCAGCCGAAGCCATCGGCGGTCTGGAATACTCCCCGTGCCGGGGATGCGTGGCAAAAACGGCACACAACGATCATACAGGGAGCCGTCCAACCGGGCCTTTCTGTCTTATGACAGCCCAAACCAATCCGGCGCGGCGGCTCCCTCTTTTGTGGATTGAAACGGAAAACAACTGTCCCGCTGCTTCTGGTCATCGTGGCCAGAGGTGGGGCAAGGTCAAAGGACGGCGCTTTTGTGCCGTCCTTTCACGTTTCCCCACGGACAACGGGAAACCATCAAATCTATTCACACCGCTGATTGTTATAGGAGGTTTTCAGATGACGGAGGCAAGAGTCGGCTATCACAAGGAAGTCAAAACCGCGTCTTTTCAGGGCAAATCCATCACCGTGGAAAACCTGACCCCGATGCTCTCTCCCCGAGCACGGGATAAGCGCAAGCGTGAAATTGAAAGCTGTCTGTATGAGGTCTTTGTGAAGTATGCGCCGGGACGGGCGCAGATGCACTAATGCGGGACATCCTTGAGATGCGGGGCTGCCAGATGTATAATATAGGTGTAAGGTTTGGTAGCTCCTACACGGAAAGGAGCACCAAATGATTATTCGTGAAGATGCTATTTATGGCAGACAGTCCGTTGACCGCAAGGACAGTATCAGCATTGAAAGCCAGATTGAGTTCTGCAAGTATGAATTGAGAGGAGGCAATTTCCGCAAGTACACCGACAAGGGCTATTCCGGCAAGAATACCGACAGGCCCAAGTTCCAAGAAATGATGGCCGATATTCGCCGGGGCCTGATCAAGCGCGTGGTGGTCTACAAGCTGGATCGTATCAGCCGTTCCATTTTGGACTTCGCAACCATGATGGAAACTTTTCAGGAATACAATGTCGAGTTCGTTTCTTCCACGGAAAAGTTTGACACGTCCACCCCGATGGGGCGGGCCATGCTGAATATCTGCATCGTGTTCGCCCAGCTCGAACGTGAAACCATCCAGAAGCGCGTGACCGATGCCTACTATTCCCGCTGCCAGCACGGTTTTCACATGAGCGGCGCGGCCCCCTACGGCTTCCAACTGGAGCCGACCACCATTGAGGGCATCCGCACAAAAATGATGAAGCCTGACCCGGAAACGGCAGATATTGCAAAGCTGATGTTTGAAATGTACTCTCAGCCCGGAATTTCTTTCGGGGACATTGCCCGTTACTTTGCCGACGAGGGCATCCTGATCTACGGCAAGGAAATGAAACGGGGCTTTATCTCCCAACTTTTGAGAAACCCCATTTACGCACAGGCTGACCTCGATATGTACGAGTTCTTCAAAAGTCAGGGGACGGTGGTAGTCAATGAAGCGACAGATTTTGCCGGAACAAACGGCTGCTATCTCTATCAGGGCCGGGACGTGCAAGAAAGAAAAAACAAGCACCTGAAAGATCAGATACTTGTTCTGGCTCCCAGCGAGGGGCTGGTATCGTCTGATACATGGCTGCGCTGCCGGAAAAAGCTCATGGCAAACAAGACGTTCCAAGGCGGGCGCAAGGCAAAGAACACATGGCTTGCCGGAAAGGTCAAGTGTGGCCGCTGCGGGTACGCGCTTATGAGCGTCGGCAATCCAACAGGTGTTCAGTATCTCCGCTGCTCCAAGCGGGCTGACAGTAAAAGCTGTGACGGCTGCGGGACGCTCCGCACACGGGAATTTGAAAGGTTTCTGTACGGCGAGATGGTCAAGAAGCTGTCTGAGTTCCAGACGCTGACGGCAAAGCGAGAAACGGTCAATCCCAAATTGACCGCGCTGAACATGGAGCTTGCCCGCGTGGAGGACGAGATTGAAAAGCTGCTGAATACTTTGACCGGGGCTAATGCGGTGCTGCTGTCCTATGCCAACAGCAAAATCGAGGAGCTGGACACACGCCGCCAAGCCCTGACAAAAGAGATCGCGGCGCTGTCAGCGGAAACCATGTCCCCGGAACAGATTGAGCGGTTGTCGGTCTACCTGAACCAATGGGAAGAAATTGACTTTGAGGACAGGCGGCAGGTTGCCGACGGCCTGATCTCACAGATCCGCGCAACCGACGAACACGTTTCGATTGAGTGGAAAATTTGACTTTTACTTATCCATCGCACACGACAAAGGGCTGTGTGCCCTTGTCAAGCGATGTAAGAGAAATTAGAAAATACTTTCATGCAGAAGCCTATATAAATTGGCATTGCACCAACGAGCATTTTACGGTGGATGAATATATTATTGCGAATTGTGAGTACCCCGGAGAATGGGATGGAATCGTTGAGAGAGTAGAAATTGTGAATAACTTAATTATTACAGTTGTTCGTATCTATCCCAAAGATAGAAGTGTTTCTTTTCATGTGACTTCGTTTATTCAAACAAAAAACAATAAAATCACAACAATGGACGAATACTATGCCGATGACGGGATTGCACCACAATGGAGATTGGATAAACACATTGGAACATCTATCAAATAAATTCAAATTTGCGAGGAAAAATGTATGATTAGAATAAAGCCATATAGAACTTCGGATGTAGATACAATATTATCGTGGTGTCAAGACGAAAAATCATTTTATCAATGGACAGCAGGCATACTCGGTAATTATCCGATAACACAAAAGGAATTTTCTTTTGTTGAATCTCTAATGCCGTTTACTGCATTTGATGAAACCGGAATTGTTGGCTTTTTTACGCTAAGGAATCCTGATGAATCATTGGATGAATTACGTTTTGGATTTGTTATTGTAAATCCTCACAGGAGAGGAAAAGGCTATGGAAAAGCTATGCTCCAGTTAGGGTTAAAATTTGTATTTGAGATATATGGAGCAAAAAAAGTATCACTGGGCGTTTTTGAGAATAATCTTCCAGCTTATTACTGTTATAAAGCAGTCGGTTTTAACGATGTAGTTCTTGATACAACAGAAACATACTGTGTTCTAGGTGAAGAATGGAAGTGCAAAGAAATGATTATGGAAAATAGATAAAATTCCAGCTTGTCAGCAACCCCAAAAAAGGCAGCCGCTCCCGTCAAAGCGTCTGCCTTTTCCTGTCCCGGTCCTTCTACTCGTCCCTGAAAACCTCTGCCATCATCTTTGCCCCCAGCTTAAAACCGTCAATAAACATTTCCGAGAACTCAAACGGGATTACGTCAAGCTGTTCGTCCATGATTTTAATAAACCGCTTGTCAAGGGGCGGCTCCAGCTTAGCCAATACCTCAATAAAGTCCTCATAGTGGTGGTAATGCCCCTGATGGATTTTCCGGTATTCTTCACCTTTAGGGGCATACTGCTCCGCCGGGAAGATTTCACCGTTATAAAGCTGTTCCAGTACATTTTTCACTTCCATGACCTCCTTTTTATTTTGTAACACTATTATGTATTACATATTTGTATTTTACCATGTGTTATATAAATGTCAAGAAGAATCGTTTATAATGGTTGCAGAAACGTAATACGGAGGTGTAACATGGCAGATAAGTTTGTGGTACGTCAGAAGAAACCCGACAAAAAGGAAGATAAGTCAATCGTTATGACGCTGCGGTTAGACCGGGAATTGCAGGAAGAATTTGACTCTCTGGCGGCAAAAAGCGACCGCTCCCGAAATGAATTGATGTGTATGGCTCTGCGCTATGCCTTAGACCACTTAGAGTTTATCCCGGAAGCCGGAGAGTAGGAAACCCGGCTTCTTTTTCGTGTACAGACAAAAAGAAAACCCTTCCCCCAAAAAGAGAGAAGGGCATTGCCGTTATTCTGTTACCGCCGGTATCTCCCCGACAAAGTTATAAATGATTTTGATTTCCTGAAACTTCTCCCCGTCAACCTTTTTCACCTCACCCACCAGAATCCGGCTGATAAGGCGGTTTAAGATACCCTCGTCCAATTCCTGTATCGTGGCATACTGCCGGATTTCACGGATAAAGGTGCGGACGTCGCTTTCCTGCTCATTGGAACGGCGCAAGGAGAGTGCCAGTTCTTTTAGCTGCTTCTGGTTTTCCTCCTGTTCCCGTTCCATTGCCGCCGTCAGCTTCACAAACCGCTGCTCGGACAGGATTCCCTTTGCCTTGTCGGTATACAGGTTCAAAAACATATCGTCAATCTCCCGGTTCCTTGCTTCCAGCCGTTCCCGCTCCTTCTCCATCTCCGAAGCGTCCGCCAGATACCGCCGCTCCATGCGGCTGCTAATCCGCTGGTAGAACGATTCCACGTCTTTCAACGCCATTGTTGCAAGTTCCTGAATGTCCCTCAACACAAGATTGTACAAATCCCTGGCTTCCACCTTATGGCTGGTGCAGGAGTTCTTCCCCAGCCGGTTATACGTCTGGCAGATATAATACGCCTTGTCTATCGGCTCCCGTTCCTCGCCGGTAAAGCGGTTCTTCCCGGTTCTGCCTACTTTCTCATAGCGTACCTGCATGGACTTCCCGCAGGTGGCACAGTAGATAATGCCGTGGAACAGGTTATAGAAGGGGCAGGCGTTCCCCTCCATGATGGGAGGGCGGCGGTCAATCAGTTCCTGCACCTTCTCCCAGTCCTCCGGGCTTACGATGGCTTCATGGCAGCCCTCAAGGACTTCCCATTCCTCACGGGGGATGATGTCATAGGTATTGGAGCGGATTCCCTTCTGGTGCGTCCGGCAGACAAGATGTGCGCCCTTGTAAAACGGGTTCCGCAGGATATGGCTAATCCTTGCGCTCCCCCACGAATAATAATTCACGTCACATTCCGTATTGCTTTTTACCCGTGTGATGGGGATTTTATCCTCCATCAGTTGTTTGGCTATCCGCATACACCCCCAGCCGTTTAAGGCAAGGTCATAGATTTTACGGATAGTAGGTGCTGTTTCCGGGTCAAGGATAAGGTGTCCCCTTTCCTCCGGGTCACGCATCAAGCCAAGGGGCGGCTGCCCGCCGCCAAACTTCCCCTGACGTGAGCGTGTCATACGACCAGCCAGCACTTTCTTTGAAATATCCCGGCTGTACATGTCATTCAGGATATTTTTGAACGGCGTAATGTCCATCTCCTGACGGGTCAGGCTGTCCACGCCGTCCGTGACCGCTATATACCTTACATTGTGTTTCGGGAAAAAGATTTCGATATAACTGCCCGCTTCAATATAGTTCCTCCCAAGCCTTGAAAGGTCTTTGGTTATCACGCAGCCCACCTTCCCCGCTTCAATGTCGGCAATCATACGCCTAAACGAAGGGCGGTTGAAATTCCTTCCCGTATACCCGTCGTCCACGTAATACTCATACCGGGGCATACCGTTCTTTTCAGCGTAATCTTTGAGCATAAGTTTCTGGTTGGAGATGCTCATGCTCTCATTCTGGCTGCCGTCATCAAGGGAAATCCTGCAATAGAGGGCGGTTATTTTCTGATTCGATAGATGATTCTTCCTGCTCATAGGCTTCTCCTTCTATGAACAGGGACACGATACCATGATAATACCATGCCCCCGCCATTTGTTCAACTGTTTTCTGCAAGATTCCCGGTTTTTCTCCGGTTTCCGCCCTTTAGCCTGCCTGCCGTTTCTGCCATTCCTCGAACCGCTCACAGGTCTGCCTCTCGATAAGCTGCTCAAAAGCTTCCTGCATGGTCTGGCTGCCCGCAAACTCACGGGACACGATAAACTGCACCTTTTTCTTTTTGTTCCGGCTCTGCGCCGGGCGGTCTGCTTGTTTTGCCATAGGCATTTACCTCCATAAAGATACCCGGACGGCTCCGTCCGGGCGTGTGTCGTGTGCTGCCGGGCAGGTGGGAGCCTGACAACGGGGTCTGACAACGGACGTTAAAAAACCCCGCACACAAAACCCAGCTTCCCGTTTCCTGTCCTGATTGATTTTCTTTCTATTTTTCCGTTGCTTTCGTTGTCAGGAAAAGAAAAAGCCCGGAAATACGGCATTTGCAGCCTCTCTTCCCGGCAACGGGCTTGACAACGGGAGGGGCAACCAGCCGGCAACCGGCTATGGCTTTTCTCCTTCCAGCCATTCCTCCGGCAGCCCAAGCTGGACGGCTTCCCCTTCGGGCAAAGGCTGGAAACCCGATTTCCCATGCCCTCCGTTGTCAGGCGGCTCCGCCCGTTCCCAGCCCTTCTGCCGGTTATAGGGCGGCGGGAAATGCCGTGGATTCTCAAAGGCTTTCCAGCCCGCCGCATAATTCTTCATGATGGAGTTAATATCACGAATGTCATACTGCTTCGGTTCCTCATAATCCGGGTGTCCCAGCCCTTCATGGTAGATTTGCAAGGAGCATACCATCTTCCCACCGTACCCGTCCAAGAAGTTCAGAATCCGGGTGGCTAGGGTGTCCTCCGGCATGAATGACCGTTGGTGTTCTTTCAGATACCGCTCCATTGCTGGGCTTAGTTTCAGCTTTACATCGCCTTTCCGGTAAACCTCCATGACCTCCGCCCACATCTGCCCGATGTAGGCTCTGGAAGCGGCTTCATCTTCCAGAATGTGAACCTCCGCCGCTTCCGCCTGCACCTGCACCGGCAGGAAACGCCGGTTCCCGGTTCGGTCAAGGGGCAGGAAGTCCAGCGTGTTGGAAGTCCCGGCAAACACGCACTGCCGCTTATGGTCTTTTGGGTGGACTTCATAAGGGGCTTTGTAGGTTTCCTTCTGGCGGCTCAAAAAGGACTTAATATCCTCAATGCTCTTTGCGTTTGCCGTGGCAATCATTTCTGACATTTCAATAATCCAATGCCCTTGCAGCTTCCGGTATACGTTATCATCGTCCAGCTTCCGCAGGTCATCGGAAAACCACTCATCACGGACAGCAAGGAACCGAAAGAAGGTGGACTTCCCGGCTCCCTGACCGCCCACCAGACAGAGCATGACCTCAAACTTTGTCCCCGGCTTGAATACCCGTGTCACTGCCCCCAGCATGAACAGCAGGAGGACTTCGTAATTGTAATCATTTACCTCCGCACCGAGGAAATGGCGCAGGGCATAGCGCACCCGCTCCGTCCCGTCCCATTGCAGGCTGTTTAAATAATCACGGACAGGGTGATACCGGTATTCATTGGCGGCGACCTTGATAGCCCCCTCAATCCGCTTTTCCGAGGTCAGCCCGTAGTGTTCCTCCAAGTATAGAACCAGATATTGAATATCCACGTCCGTCAGGCGGCTCCCGTCCCGATACCAGCCAAGGGGCTTCACAATGTCAACCCGGTCAGTCAGGAGGTTGCTGCTGAACGCCCCTCGAAGCAGCGGGTCATGCAAAAACACCGCCCTGTAATTCCCCGGCGTGTTGGCGGTCTGCCCCTTCTGGGTGGTTTCCAGCATCTGCCGGACTTCCCCCACCGTCTTTTCACCGTCCATGCTGTCTACGGCTGTTCCCACGGCTTGCCTGACCTCTGGCGGCAAACTTTGATACCCTCCGCTCAATCCGTTCCACCTCCTTCCCATGCCCCGTGATGACTGCGGCTTTTTCCTCCTTTGTCCCGGTCAGCAGCGTGTCTAAAAGATAACCCACATACTCCCGTTTCTGCATGGCTTCCACGAACAGCGGGTTCCACCCGTCCCCCGGCGATTTCGGCGCATATGCCGTTTCCCACCGCTCCAACAGATGTAGATAATCACTAAGCACCCGGAAGCATTTCCGCTCCGCCTGCAAGAACCGCAGTTCTGCCGACACGCTCCGTCTTGCCGGTTTTGGGGAAGCCCGCCCCCGGCTGTCATAAGAAATGCCAAAATCTGAAGCCAGCTTTTTCGCCGCTTCCAGACCGGGCAGCCCGTAAAGCCTTGCCACAAAGTCAATCACGTCCCCGTCCGCCTGGCAGCCGAAGCAATGGAACCGCTTATCCACCTTCAAGCTGGGATTCCTGTCATCATGGAAAGGGCAGCACGCCATGCCGTTCCGGTTCACCCAGATGCCGTACATTTCCGCCGCCTGCCTTGCCGTTACATTTTCCTTTACTGCTTCAAATACATTCATACCGTCCCTTCCCGGAAATAAAAAAGCATCTGCCATTTCCACAGCGGAAAGCAAATGCTTCAAATCTCCATATCTTTTTTTGTTGCTGCCCTTACGTTCCTGCGCTCCATGTGCTCCCGGTTCACCCGGTCAGCTTCTATTTTCCCCCTTGCGAGCCTGTCCTTCATGGATTCCCTTGCCTTCTCTTTAATCTGCTCCTTGTTTGCACGGCTCACCTCCGGCTTTTGGAGCGCAGACTGGACTTTCCTTAACACTTTCTGCGCCGCATTTTTAATCTGCTCCTGAACCGTACACAGGCACTTCACGGCGAAATCCCTTTTCTCCTGCGGGGCTTTCCGTTCCGGCGAAGCCAGCCACTTTTTGTAATCCTCCACCGCCCGGATGTCCTCCTTCTGCGTTTCCGCCCGGACGGTATCCGCCACAACTTCGCAGGCTTTCTCATAAGCCGTGTCCGCCACTTCCTCCACCAGCGATTCCATGTCTGCAATCTTCATGGTGACAGTGGCAAGTGCCGCCTGCTTTTCCGAAAGTTCCCGCCCTTTTTCCGCAATCAGCCCCTCCTGCTTTTCCAGTTCCTTTTCTTTTTCTGAAACGGCTTTTGCGGCTTTATCAAACTTCTTTTCCTGCTCCGCTATGGCTACGGTGTTTTTCGTCAAGGCTTCCCCCTGTGCGGAGAGTATTTTCTTCTGTTTTTCAATGATGAAGTCCTGCTTTTCCAGATAATCCCGCCCGCCGTAGGACGGCTCCTGTTCCAGATGAACCCCGTGCCGCCTGCTGATGTCAAACAGCATTGTCCGGCAGATGGAATCAAAGGTCTGCTTCCGGTTGTTGTTCTTCCCCTTCGGCTTGTCCGGGGAGGGAAGCGGCACTCCCAGTTCTTCCAGCGCCTTTTCCTGCTGGGGGCATAACTCCCCGTACCGGTTTTTGCAGTCGAATACATGGCGCTCATGGATATGCGGCGTCCCCTCGTCCAGATGGAGCGCCCAGTCCAAAAGGTGGACGTGGGAGCCGAACCGCCGTTCAAACTCCCCGTAAAACTCATTTACAATCTGGAACAAGGTTTCCGGCGGGACGGATTCCTCCACCGTCCCAATCTGGTAAATGCTTTCCTCCGGGCAGGTCTTATTGTTCTTTAACAAATCCCCCACCGTGCGGTTGCGTTCCGTGTGCCGGTTCTTCTCGTTCCTTGCGTTCTGGGCTTCAATGAAATCCGAATAATTCTCGGTGTAATAAGCCAGTTCTATCTGCTCAAAGCTGAAATCCGGCTGGGAGGAATCCTCCCGGCTCCCGGCGGTGGTATAGCCCCGGTAACAGTCCCAGTACACGTTTTTCTTTGCCCGCTCCGAATCAATATGCCCGCTGTTTTCCACGTCAAAGCGGCGGTCATTGTGGCGTGGGTTGTATGTGCCGTTTTTGCCGGAGCGTCCGTTGTGCCGTGTCAGTTTCAATCCAAAATCCCCCTTTCCTTTTTACCGATTTCCGGGCGGCGGGAGGGGCTGCGAAGCTGCCGAACCTGCGGGGCTTGCGTCAGGTAATACCCAGTACGAGTTGACGCAGGCATCAACTCTAGCTGGGCAAGGCGTTTCACCCTTGACCCGATAAGGACTGCCGCCCTTAACCCGCCAATGGGCGTTGCCCCTTGACCCCAACAGGGCTGCTGCGCCCCTGTACCCCGCACAGAAGGCTGCCGCCCTCTGTATTCCCGCAAAGTCACAGCCCCGGAACCGGGAAAGCTGCCCCATATCCGCCATGCCTGAACCGCTGCCAACGTGAGTGCGCTGCGTCCGCCCACGTCAAAGACGGCTCCCTTTTTTCCGTATCAGGAAATCAGAACGCACCGCACTCGTTCTGATTTCCCACAGAAACCCCATCCATGCCCCATGACAGCCGGAAAAACACGCCCAAAACAGGCATTTCCGCCGTCCGGGGCTTCCCTGATGTCTGATACCTCCACCGTCAACCACGGGGAAAATACCGGCTCCACACCCGTTGTTTTGACCGTAAAACGCCCCCAAATCAGGCAATATCCTTCCCGCCCGGCATGGACTTGAAGCCGTGTTCTTTGGCATATGCCCTCGCCGCCGCCCGCCGTTCCTCACTGTAAGGCGGAACCAGCCGGATAGACAGCCGGGACTTATCCAGAACATAGGTCACGCTCCCTTCCGGCGTGGACTTCTCCAAACGGCACAGGAGCGGATATTTTTTGCTGAACTCCGCCAGCCGCCGCTTCAAGTCCGCATTGAATGTGTAAATACTGGCTTCCTTCTCACCCTCGTTGAAGTTGACAATCGTTTCCTTTTCATACTTAGACGGCTTTCCCATAAAATCCCTCCCAGTCTGTGCTTTTTTCAACCATGCGGATATGCTTCTTTGCTTCAAAATATCCTTCCATTTCCAAACGGAGATGGCGGTAAAAACAGGGATACCATTCCCCGGCTCCGCCGTCATCCAGCTTCCTTGCCAGGCACAGCACCCGGCGTTTCACTTTTTCATCCACCGTCAGGGCAGTGACCCATTTCAGCCTGCGGACGGTGTTCTCATGGCTCCCGCACCCGAAGGCATATAAAATCTTCTTTTCCTCAATGCTTAACTTCATGTTCCTTCCTCCATAATTGATAGTTTGTTTCCCTGCCGTTTTGCCTGCAATCCGTTCCTGCCCGGAATCACCCCAGCGTTTTCCGTCCCTTTGGTATGCTCCTGTCATGGCACTACTTCTCCGGGAACGATATCACTTGCAGCCGGTCATTCTGTTTTCCATGTCCTGTGACACTGAAATCTTATCAAAATAAACCGGCTTCCCCCGTATGTCCGAAAGGCTGGAAAAATTCCCGAAAAACCAAAATTTCCACGCTTTCGGAAATGCCCTGTGCTATAATGGTCATGAACCCTGTTTTGAGAGGAGGGGCGCAATGTATATAAAACTGACGCTTCAGGAGAAATTAAAAGACGAGAGAACCAGCCGCCGCATGACCCTTGCGGAACTGGAAAAGGCAACAGGCATAGCAAGAGCCACGCTGGGAAAATATGAATCCGACAAATGCACGGATATAAGCCCGTTCAACCTTGCAAAGCTGGCGGAATACTACGGTCTTTCCATGGATTACCTCATGGGGCTGACCGAAAATAAGAACCACCCGAACACCGCCCTGCATGAGCTGCACTTGAATGATTCCACAGTTGATTTGTTAAAAAGCGGCGCACTGAACAACCGGCTCCTCTGTGAGTTTGTCTGCCATCCCGGATTCCTGCGCCTGCTGACGGATATGGAAGTCTGCATTGACCGGATTGCGGATATGCGTATCCATGACATGAACTTAGTTCTGGAAAAAGCAAGGCAGTCCGTCATAGAACAGCGGCAGCCCCCTGAAAACGACCTCTATATGCGTACTTTAGAATTAGGGCAGGTCAGCGAGGAACTGTTTTTCAGCCATGTTATCCATGATGACCTTGACCGGATTGTAAAAGACCTCCGCACCCGGCACGAATCCGACAAGACCACTGCCGAGCCGGAAACCCCCGCAGCGGATTTTGCCAGGAACATCCCGGTGATACTGCTGGACGCCCTCATGCACAAAGGCACGGCGGACGAAAAGCGGGCGTTTACTATCTGCCGGGTATTCGGCATTGACTATATGAGCCTCCCGGAAGAGGAACGTGCCACCCTTGCCCGTGTGTTCAAGAAATCCCCCCTTCTCCCCGTATCTGCCAGCCAGCGTGGAAAATCAAAGCTGCTGTCCCTGTTTGGGAAGAAAAAAACGAAAGAATGACGCAAAAAGGGCTGCCATTCCCGTAAAATCCGGTTAGCAGTCCTCTTTACTGTATCGTGTGTCCTATGTTCAATTTTCCGGCTTTAGAGCCGCTTTTTCCAGACAGGAGCCAGCCGCATTACGCATAGACCAGTTCCGCATAGATAATTTCCTCCGCCCGGTTGCGGATAGAATTGCAGCGGCGCACCCATTCAAGCTGGTCATCCGCTTTCAATTTCTCCGTCACGCCCTCGGCGGCTTTCATCTGCTCCATGATAAGGTCAAGCCGCTCCTGTGCCTGCTCGTCCACGTCGGCAAGGTGCGTCCAGAGTTTCCCTGACAACAGCAGGCTGCAATAAAGGGCGGGGCGGGCTTCTTCCAGATAGGCTTTACGCCTGCGCCCCCAATGCCCGATTGGGCGGGATTCCTCCGTCAGCCGCAGGGCGGGAATGTAATAATCACCCACAAGAACGTAGTCAAGACCGTTGGTATCGTCATGGATTCTTTCTGGCAGTTCTTTCATTTGTGACCTCCTGTATTCAGTTTTCCAGAATCCAGTTGTTCGTGTCCCTGTTCATGCGAATTTATAAGGCAACTGAACTCTTCACGAACAAGTATGGCATATCGCGGCCCGTCTGCTGGAAGTTGGTAGAGCTGGAGCCGCTGCGACCCTTCGTCTGCCCCCGTGTGCGGGTGGCGATGGTCTCCTTGCCCAGCAGCTTCACAATAAACTCCAACGAGGTCGGTTCGTTGCCGCCGCCGAGGAACAGCAGCGTGTCGCAGTTGCCGATGATGCTCTCCCATTCCTTTTCGTACAGCGCCTTGATCTGCTGAATGTTCTGCACGATGATGTTCAGCCCAATATTGTAGCTGCGGCAGGTGGCAAGGATCTTCGGATAGCTCTCCGGCTGGGCCACATTTGCCCATTCGTCCTGAATGACACGCACCGGCACAGGCAACCGTCCGTTGTGCTTCTCGTCCGCCCTGCGGTAAAGCGCCTGAAAGCATTGTGTGTAGAGCATTCCCACAAGGTAATTCATGCTGCTGTCATCAACAGGGATCACGCAGAAGATGGCTTTTTTCTTCTCGCCCAAACTGCCAAAGTCCATCTCATCCACCATTGTCATTCTGGCATACTGCGGGATATTGAAGGTGGCCAGCCGCACGGCGGCGCTTACCAAAATGGATTTTGCCGTCTTGCCAGAGACGAAAAGTCAAGGACTTTTTAATCACTTTCACAAAGAAGTCACATTTTGCGGACTTCTTCACGAAGCATACGCTTGATTTTGTCCTCCATCGTCTCTTTTGCGGTCTGGCTGAAATGCACACGGACGATATAGGTGGTCTTGCCAATCTGCTTTCTGACAGTCGGGCAAGTGGCGGTGTTGGTTGCGGTATTGTTCATTCAAAATCCTCCTGTAAATGAAAAATGCCCGGTGACTGTTCATCATCGGGCGGTGTCGGTATGAGGGAACAAGGCAAGGCGGCAACATTAAGGTATCTATAAAAACCTTGCCGTCTTTGCCACGCTTGCCGTGTTCCTGTTGTCAGTCTCGGAGATAGCA
>ENA-OZIL01000619-OZIL01000619.1-human-gut-metagenome-genome-assembly--contig:-NODE-619-length-16101-cov-5.992958_pt1 | contig 16101 bp, 15 predicted proteins | sample MGYA00244057_ERZ653706 | MGnify/ENA primary metagenome ERZ653706 (study PRJEB26926, sample SAMN06165266) | human gut metagenome | biome: ENVO:00009003; feature: ENVO:2100002; material: ENVO:00002003...
CATCTTCCTCGGCTGGTGCGGGAGCGGGGCCACTTATGGCGCCGGCGATGTGGTCACGGTCGTGGGCGACGTGGACTTCGTCCCCAGCTGGTGCAGCCTGCCCCTTCTGGTGGAGCCTGAGCCGGAGCCGGAGCAGAGTGAACCGGCGGCGGTGTTTGCGGACGTGTCTGAGGGTGACTGGTTTTTCGAGGCCGTCGAGTATGTCAGCTCCGCGGGGCTGATGCAAGGCGTGGCTCCCGGGCAGTTTGCTCCGGACGTCGGGCTGAGCCGCGCAATGTTCTGGACGGTGCTCGCCCGCGCCGAAGGCGTGGACACTGACGCCGGAGCGCTCTGGTACTCCAGCTCGCAGGAGTGGGCGGCGGCCTGCGGTATCTCCGACTGCACGGAACCCGAGGCCTCCATCACGCGCGAGCAGCTGGTCACGATGCTATACCGCCTGTGCGGTGAGCCGGGGGACTCGGATGCGCTGGACGCGGCGCCCGACTCCGGGGCCGTCAGCTCCTGGGCCCGCGAGGCCATGGCCTGGGCGCTCGAGCTCGGCCTGATAGAGGGCGACGAGACAGGCGCAATCCGTCCAGCGGACACGGCTACCCGTGCGGAGGCGGCCGCGATACTTATGCGGCTGGCGCAAAACTGAAAAAAGCACGTGGGGCAGGCAAAAGCCTGTCCCACTTCTTTATGATATATCTTTCAATCGCCGGTAAAATGTGGCCGGCCTCATGCCCGTCTGCTGCAGCGCGGAGGCGAAATCTATCTCCTTATTGCGCCAGCTGGAGACAACCTGCTCAAAATTCTCAGGCAGGGGCAGGGCCGGGCGGCCGAAGGGCACGCCGCGAGCCTTTGCGGCTGCTATGCCCTCCGCCTGGCGCTGGCGGATATTCTCGCGCTCGTTTTGAGCCACAAAGGATAGTATCTGCAGCACCAGGTCCGCTATAAAGGTGCCCATCAGGTCCTTGCCGCTGCGGGTGTCGAGAAGCGGCATGTCCAGCACCACTATATCAACGCCCTTTTCCTTGGTCAACAGCCGCCACTGCTCGAGTATCTCGCCGTAGTTGCGGCCCAGGCGGTCTATGCTCTTCACATACAGCAGGTCGTCCCGCTTGAGCCGCCTCAGCATGCGGCGGTATTCCGGGCGCTCAAAATCCTTGCCCGACTGCTTGTCTACAAAAAGATTGCACTCCGGCACCTTGCAGCTCCTGAGAGCCACCAGCTGCCGGTCCTCGTTCTGGTCCGCGCTGGAAACGCGGATGTAGCCGTAAACCTTGCTCATAACTTATTGGACCTCCTTCGCTATGCCGTCGTCCACCTTAGCATACGTTGGAGCCTGGGGGATCTGACCGCCGCGCCGGGTTTTGCATGGTGCGGCGGTGCTATGTCATTTCAGCGCGTTGAAATACCGCTCTATGTCCTCCCGGCGCGCGCGGCTTGTACCCTGTATCATTGCGTCAGAGCCTCCGCCGCGGCCGTCGATGGCGGCGTTTATCTCTTTGGCCCTGGCCCTGAGCGGGACCGTGCGGCTGCCGATGATGTATTTGTAGTCGCCGTCCGTGCCCGCAAAGCCCGCGCAGACCTTGCCCGCGAGCTCCGAGCCCGCATTGACGAGCTCCCGCAGGGTTATCATGTCTATATCGCTCTCGAATATGCAGATGCTGCCCTCCGTGGGCCGGAGCGCGGCGGCTTTGAGCTGCAATAGCTCCCGCTTGAGCTTTGTGAGCTCCGCGCGGCGCTCCTCCTGCTCGGCCATCACGCGGGCAATGGCTCCGCCTGTCTCGAGCCGTTTGGCGGAGAGCGCGGCGGAGACGGCGGCGTTGTTCTCGTGCAGGGCCTCGTAGTCGAGCAGGGCCGCCTCGCCGCAGAGCAGCGTCAGCCTTGTGCCGCCGCGGTGGCGCATGCTGTCGATTATCTTCAAGAGCCCGACCTCTCCGCTGTGCGATACGTGCGGCGCGCAGCAGGCGCAGAGGTCCACGCCCTCTATCTCCACTATGCGCACCTGGCCCGTCAGCTCCTTCTTGCTGCGGTAGTCCATCGCGGCGAGCTCGCCGGGCGTGGACAAAAGCGTGCGCACAGGCACGTCGCGCCATATCGCGCGGTTCGCCTCCAGCTCGGCGCGGGAGAGGTCCTCGCGCGAGAGCTCGCCCGAGAAGTCTATGGTTATCGCCTCCTCGCCCATGTGGAAGCCCACGTTGTCATAGCCGAAAAGCCGGTGCACAGTGCCGGAGAGGATGTGCTCGCCGGAGTGGCCCTGCATCCTCGAAAAGCGCAGCGGCCAGTCTATCCTGCCCTCCACCAGCGCACCCGGCTCCAGCGGCGCGGGCGTGAGGTGCACTATGTCCTCGCCCTCCTCGCGCAGTCCGAGCAGCTTCATATCCGAGAGGACGCCCTCGTCGGCCTCCTGGCCGCCGCCGCCGGGAAAGAACGCGCTGCGGTCCAGCTTGACCGCCCAGACTCCGTCCTCCTTCTCGCAGGACGTGACTCGGGCCGTGAACCGGCTGAGATGTCCGTCCGAGTAGTACAGTTTTTCAGTCAAATCTACCACCTCTTTGTCCAATGATGATAGCACATTTCCACAAGCGCGGCAAGCGGCGGCTTGCTTGACGGGAGTGGGCTCGTATTATATAATGAGTGGAATCCAAACCGGGAGTGATAACTCTGAGGATACTCTATCTAATAAACTACGCGGGCAAGGCCGGGACGGAGAAATACGTCGAGAACCTCGTGCGCATCTTCTCCGCGGCGGGCAACGAGTGCCACTTCGCCTACAACATCGCGGGCGAGCTCTCTGAGAAGATGGCCGCGCGCGGCGTGCCCTGCCTGCAGCTCGACCTCGCGGGCTCGCCCACGGCGGCGGCCAAGGTGCTCGCGGCCTACTGCCGGGAGCACAAGATCGAGGTCATACACGCCCAGTACCCGCGCGAGAACATCATCGCCCTGCTCTCGCTCAGGCACTACGCCGCGCCGAGGGTGGTGTACACGAACCACCTCACTATCCGCAGCGGCCTGAAGTGGCGCGTGCTCAACCGCATCTTCACGCCGCGCGACCACAGGATAATCGCCGTCTGCCGCGAGGGGCGGGACATCATGGTCCAAAACGGCGTCTGCCCGGAGCGCATCGAGGTCATCTACAACGGCGTGGAGCCGGAGAAGTACCCCGTGCGCGACATGTCCGTCCGTCCTGAGCTCGGCATAGGCGAGGGCGAGTTCATGCTCTCCATCCTCGCGCGCTATGCGCCGGAAAAGGGGCTCTTTTTCCTGCTCGACGCCCTCTCTGAGCTCAAAAAGCTCACGGACAGGCCCTTCCGCTGCGTCATATGCGGCGACGGCGAGCAGTTTGACGCCGTCAAGCAGAAGGCGGCGGAGCTCGGGCTCGGCGATATCGTGGTCCAGACCGGCTATAGGAACGACGCGAACCGCATCCTCCGCGCGTCCGACCTCTACCTCAACACCAGCAGCTGCAACGAGGCGATGAGCTTCGCAATCCTCGAGGCCATGAACTGCGCGCTGCCCCTCGTCGTGACCGACGTCGGCGGCAACCGCGACCTCGCGGAGACGAACATTCGCTGCGGTTTTGTCGTCAAATACGGCGACGCGGCGGGCTTTGCCGGGGCCATCCACCGGCTCATGGAGGACGAGTCGCTCTATCGGCAGTTCTCGGCGGACGCCCTGCGCAAGATCTCTGAGGAATTCGACCTCGAGAAGCTGGCCTGGGACGTCTACCGCGCATATCAATAAACATTTTGGAGGCACATCATGATCGACGAAAAAGGCAGACTCTTTGGCAAGGTGAACATCGTTGACCTGCTCATAGTCATAATCATCCTCGCCGCGGCGGCTTTCCTCGGCTACAAGCTGCTCGGTCCCCAGAGCACCGCAGCCAACACCCAGAAGGTCCTCGTCACGCTCTACTGCGAGGAGACCCCGAACTACGTCGCAGACCAGCTCGAAGAGGGCGCCGAGGTCTGGGACAGTGAGAACAACGTCACCATCGGCTACCTCAAGGACTGGCGCACCGGCGACAGCAAGAGCGCCGTTACCGACGTCACCGGCAAGGTCGTGGAGATAACCCGCGAGGACTACTGCTCCGTCACGCTCAACTGCGAGGGCGAGGGCGTTGTCGGCACGCACGGCGTCACCATCGGCGGCACGCTCTACGGCGCGGGCCAGTCCATGAGCGTGTATTTCAACGACTGCAAGCTCTTCCTGCGCGTTCAGAGCATCGAGGTCATTGAGTGATAACGGACCGAGTGCCTGAAAGCGAGGTGGTCTGCTTTGCTCGGTAACAGCATACTCGGGCGGCTGTACGGCTGGTGGCTGTACAGCGCCATATTCCGCATCCTGCGCGGCATCTACCGCCCCTTCAGCCGGGCGTTTCCGCACAGCGCGGTGGTGCGCTTTCTCCGGCGCAGCCCCAAGGTCGAGGTCTGGTACAGGGCCAGCCTCTTTACAAGGATAGTCGACGCGGTATGGAATTTCCTCCTGCGGGTGTTCGGAGCCATCTTCCGGTATCTGCGCCCCGCGGCGGCGACAAGCCTCATAGTCCGGCTCGTGTCGGGCTCCAGGCTGCTGCGCTTTGACGTCATCCTCGGCGGCTTCGTCTTTGTCATGTTCATAACTCCGCACGCGATGTGGTCGAACTCCTACGCCGTGCTCGCGGCGGTGGGGCTCTTCGGGCTGTGGTTCCTCATGTCCGCGGCTGGCTCCAGGGAGAAGGTATATCCCAAGGCGCTGGGTCTCCCCTTCCTGCTCTTCCTCATGGCCTGCGTGGGCAGTCTGATGTTCACCAGCGCGTTCAGCGACAGCTTCAGGATACTGCTCTTCTTCATCGCCGCCTTCCTGCTAACCTTTGTCATAATGGCGGACACCACGGACGAGCGGCGGCTCGTTTCTCTCATGGGCTGGATATACGCCGCGGTCATTCTCACGGCGCTCTACGCCATCGCGCAGAGGTTCATGGGCGTCGAGGTCAGCGCCTCGTACACGGACCTCGACCTGAACGCCGGCGTCCCCGGGCGCGTCTACTCCACGCTGGACAACCCAAACAACTACGCCGAGTTCCTCGTGCTCTTCACGCCGCTTTGCGTCTCCTTTGCGATGAACCGCAAGAACCCGACGCTGCGCTTTGTGCTCTGCTGCTGCATAGTGTTCCCGCTCGCCGCGATAGTGATGACCTACTCGCGCTCGAGCTGGCTCTCGCTGGCTGTGGCGGCGGTGGTTTTCGTCTACTACGTGGACAAGCGGCTCATCCCCATCGGCTTTGTGGCGATACCGCTCATCATCCCCTTCCTGCCGGACAGCATAATCACGCGCTTTTCAACCATCTTCAACTCGCACGACAGCTCGGCGAGCCACCGCATCCGCACCTGGCAGAGCCTGCTGCCCATGCTGCGCGACCACGGCTTCACCGGCATCGGCATGGGCCCGACCACCTTTGCCGACCTCTACCCCAGCTATGCGCTCACCGGCGCGACCAAGGGCGTCTACCACACTCAGATGCTGTACATGGAGCTCTTTATCGAGACCGGCGCGCTGGGCTTTGTGTCGTTCATGTGGATGATGCTCCGCAACATCAAGGACGCCGCCTTCGGCATTTTCCGCGCCTCCGGGCGCGAGGCCCAGGGTGCGCTGGTCGCCTGCGTCGCCTCGTTTGTCGGCATCGCCGTGGCCTCCATCTTTGAGTATATCTGGTTCTATCCGCGCGTGCTGTTCGCGTATTTCATCCTTCTCGGCGTGTGCCTAGCCTGCATCCGCATGGGCCGGGAAAAGCGGGAGGTTGGCTCCGTTGACAGGAAATAAGAAGCTCATATACGCCGCGCTCTTTGCGGCGCTCTGCTGCGTAATAACCATGTACCCCAAGTTCCCCACGCTCTTCGGCTATATCCACGCCGGGGACGCGCTGGTGCTGCTGGCCGCCTATGTGCTCGGGCCGCTCTGGGGCTCGCTGGCAGCGGCGCTCGGCTCCAGCCTCGCCGACCTCATGGCGGGCTATGTGCAGTATTTCCCGGGCACCTTTGTGATAAAGGCCGTCATGGCCCTGCTCGCCGGGGCGCTGCTGCGCCGCTTCGGGGCCAGGAGGCCCGTCGTCACCTCCGTGCTCGCGGGCCTCGCCGCCGAGTGCATAATGGTGCTCGGCTACCTCGGCTATGAGGGCGCGCTGCTCGGCTACGGCTGGGCCGCCGCGGGCAGTGTACCGACCAACATAGTTCAGGGCGTTTTCGGAGCCGCGGCCTCCTCCGCCCTCTTTGCAGCTCTCATGAAGACCCCCTACGCCCGACGCGAGCTCGGCCTGGACTTCAGGCACGACAAGGACAAGCGCTGACGGCGCTGCAACACTCCCAAAGGAGGTGACGACCCATGCCAGGCAAGACGATACTGCGTGAAAAGCTAAACGAGTCCATCTCGTCCGTGCTGCCCATCGCGCTCATAGTGGCGCTGATGTGCCTGAGCTTTGTGCCTGTGACAACGGACCTGATGCTGTCCTTTCTGCTCGGCACCATAATGCTCATCGTCGGCATGGGTCTCTTCACCCTCGGTGCCGAGGCGTCCATGACGCAGATCGGCAACCACACCGGCGCGCGCATGACCAAGACCCGCAGGCTCTGGCTCATCCTGGCGCTCAGCTTCATCCTTGGCGTCGCGATAACCGTTGCGGAGCCGGACCTGCAGGTCCTTGCCTCCAATGTGCCGCACATAAACACTGCGGTGCTCATCATCACCGTCTCCGTCGGCGTGGGGCTCTTCCTCGTCGTCTGCATGCTGCGCATCCTGCTCGGCATCCAGCTCCGCTGGGTGCTGCTCGGCTGCTACATAGTCGTCTTTGCGCTCGCCGCACTGTCTGATGCGGGCTTTCTCAGCGTCGCCTTCGACTCAGGCGGCGTCACGACCGGGCCTATGACCGTGCCCTTCATCATGGCGCTCGGCGTCGGTGTGGCGTCCATACGCAGCGACAAAAATGCCGAGGCGGACAGCTTCGGCCTCGTGGCGCTCTGCTCCATCGGGCCCATACTCGCCGTCATGCTCCTCGGCTTTTTCTACGAGATGGAGGACGGTGTCGTCGCCGCCAGCGTGATACACAGCTATGCCGACACGGTTGAGCTCGGCGGCGGCTATCTGCGCGCGATACCCGAGTACATGGGCGAGGTAGCGCTCGCGCTCGCGCCCATCGTGGGCTTTTTCCTGCTGTTTCAGGTGTTTGCGCTGCACCTGCGGCGTGTGCCCTTCCTCAAGATAATAATCGGCCTCGTCTACACCTACGTCGGACTCGTGCTGTTTCTCGTGGGCGTGAACGTCGGCTTCTCCTCGCTGGGCACGATACTCGGCGCTCAGCTCGCGATACAGTCGCCCTGGCTGCTCGTGCCCATCGCCATGGTCATGGGCTGGTTCATAATCTCCGCCGAGCCCGCGGTGCACGTGCTCAACAAGCAGGTCGAGGAGATAAGCGCCGGGGCCGTGTCCGAAAAGGCCATGGGCCTGAGCCTCTCGATAGCCATCGCGCTGGCGACCGGGCTCGCCATGGTGCGGGTGCTGACGGGCATCTCGATACTCTGGTTCGTCGTCCCCGGCTATGTCATAGCGCTGGCCATGAGCTTTTTCGTGCCGCCCATCTTTACCGCCATCGCCTTTGACTCCGGCGGCGTGGCCTCCGGCCCGATGACCGCGACCTTCATGCTGCCCTTCGCCATGGGCGCGTGCGAAGCCGTGGGCGGGAACGTCATAACAGACGCCTTCGGGCTGGTCTCGCTCGTCGCCATGATGCCGCTCATCACGGTGCAGGTCATGGGCGCGGTTTACGTGGTGCGCTCGAAAAAGGCCAAAGAGACCTTCGACGCGACGCAGCTTGCGGACACGGACATCATCGAGCTCTGGGAGGTGGCGTCATGATAATGGACTTTGTGGTCGCCATCGTGGACCGCGCCCGGGCGGAGGACATGCTGGAGGTCTACCGCAGTCACGGCCTGCCCATAGTGCTCACCATGCTCGGCAACGGCACGGCAACCTCGGAGCACCTGAGCCTCTACGGGCTCGAGGCCACGGAGAAGGCGCTGGTCGCCTCCGTCGCCTGCGGGGACATGACCCGCCAGCTCATAAAAAGCGCCAAACGGCGGCTTTTCATCGACATCCCCGGCAACGGCATCATGCTCGCCGTGCCGATAAAAAGCGTGGGAGGAGGACGCACCTTGGCATTTCTCACAGGCAACAGCGCGCCTGACGGCGCCGTGCCGGAGCTGAGCTTCGAGCACGAGCTGATAATGGTCATAATCAACGAGGGCCACACGGACACGGTCATGGACGCGGCGCGCTCCGCCGGAGCCGCGGGCGGCACGGTGCTCCACGCGAAGGGCACCGGCGCGAAGCAGGCCGAGCGCTTCCTCGGCGTCTCCATCGCCGAGGAAAAGGAGCTCATCATCATCGTCTCCAAGGCCTCTGAAAAGGCGGCAATCATGAAGGCCATCGCTGAAAACTGCGGCCCCGGCACGCCGTCCGGAGCCATCTCCTTCTCCCTGCCCATCTCCGCCGTCGCCGGACTGCGCGTCCTCGAGGACGACTGAAGGGAGGGCATATCATGAGACAATGCATGGATGCCGACAACCTGCACCGTCGGCTCAGGAAAATAATCGGGCAGGTCCAGGCCATTGACCGGATGGTCGACGAGGACGTGCCCTGCGAGGACATACTCGCCCAGATAAACGCCGCGAAGTCCGCCCTGCACCGCGTCGGGCAGGTCGTGCTCGAGGGTCACATCAAGCACTGCGTGCGCGACGGCATAGAGCACGGCGACGCAGAAAAGACCATCGAGAGCTTCACAAAGGCCGTTGAGCGCTTCTCAAATATGGGCTGACCCCCTCCCCCGCCCTTGACATCAGGGGCGGGTCGGTCTATATTATACCTATACCCCCATAGGTATCAGAAAGGCGGATTTGTATGGAGAAGCTGGAGGCCCTGCTCGAGTGGGGCGGAGTCAAAAAGGACGTCATTTGCCTGGTTTTGGGCGGCATTTCCCTGCTTGTCAGCATCATTGGGCTGGCTCCCGACCTGCCTTTTGACCCGGCCTGGGTGGCCATAATCCTCTGCGGCGTGCCGATAATCCTCGAGGCCGTCATCGGGCTCGTCACCGCCTTTGACATCAAGGCCGACGTGCTCGTCTCCATGGCGCTCATCGCCTCGGTCATCATCGGCGAGGACTTCGCCGCGGGCGAGGTGGCCTTCATCATGCAGCTCGGCTCCCTGCTCGAGGACCTGACCGTCGCCAAAGCCCGCGCGGGCATTGAAAAGCTCGTGCAGCTCACGCCCCAGACCGCACGGCGCATCTCCGGCGGTGCCGAGGAGGTCATACCCGCCGAAAACGTCCGCGTCGGGGACGTTCTGCGCGTCCTGCCCGGGGAGACGATACCGGTCGACGGCGTCATACTCACTGGCGAGACCTCGGTAAATCAGGCCGTCATGACCGGCGAGAGCCTGCCCGTAGACAAGGGCCCGGGCGACGAGGTCTCCAGCGGAACGGTGAACCAGTTCGGCTCCTTCGACATGCGGGCGGCCAAGGTCGGCGAGGACAGCTCCATCCAGAGCATGATCCGCCTCGTGCAGTCCGCCGACGCGGGCAAGGCCAAGATCGTCGGCCTCGCCGACCGCTGGGCGACGTGGATAGTCGTGACCGCGCTGGTCGCCGCCGCCGGCACCTGGGCCGTGACGGGCGAGATAATCCGCGCGGTGACGATCCTCGTCGTGTTCTGCCCCTGCGCCCTCGTTCTGGCGACGCCGACGGCTATCATGGCGGCCATAGGCAACGCGACAAAGCACGGTTTCCTCGTCCGCGAGGGCGACGCCCTCGAGCGGCTGGCTACCGTGCGGCGGGTGTGTTTTGACAAGACCGGCACGCTCACTACGGGGCATCCCCGCGTCGCCGCCGTGCGGAGCTTTGACGAGGTGCTGAGCGAGGACGGGCTCTACGCCCTTGCGGCCGGTGTGGAGGCGCGCAGCGAGCACCCGCTGGGCAAGGCCGTCGTCTCCGGCTGGCGCGAGGCGGGAGGCAAGCTTGCCGCGGCCGAGGACTTTGCCATGCTCCCCGGGCGGGGCGTCAGCGCGCTGATCGGCTCCCGGCGCGTTCTGGCGGGCAATATCGAGCTGCTTGCCTCCGAGGGCGCGGCCCCCGGGGCGGAGATGCTCTCGGCCGCGGAGGAATACCGCGAGCGCGGCTGCACGGTCATATACATAGCCGTCTCCGGTGCGGCGGCGGGCTTCATCGCGCTCTCGGACACGCTGCGCCCCGGCGTGGCGGACACGATAAGCGCCGTGCGCGCGGCGGGGGCCGAGCCCGTGCTGCTCACCGGCGACCACAGGAACGCTGCGGAGACGATAGCGCGCGAGCTGGGCATCACCGAGTACAAGTACGAGTGCCTGCCTGAGGACAAACTGGCCTGGATAGACGCCTCCCAGCGCGGGGGCGCGCCCGTCTGCATGATAGGCGACGGCATAAACGACGCCCCGGCGCTCAAGATGGCCTGCACGGGCATAGCCATGGGCGGCGTGGGCAGCGACATCGCCATCGAGGCCGCGGACATCGCGCTGGTGAACGACGAGATAAGCGAGCTGCCGCATCTTCTGCGCCTCTCGCGGCGGATGATGCGGACGATAAAGCTAAACCTCACCTTCTCGATGGCGCTCAACTTTGCGGCCATAGTGCTGGCGATGACGGGACTGCTCGGTCCCGTGGTCGGTGCGCTGGTACACAACGCGGGCTCGGTACTGGTGATAATCAACTCCGCCTTCCTGCTGCGCTGGCGTAAGCGCGGGGCTTGAAAAGCGGGCGCGGCGGTGCTACAATGGCCAAAACCCGAAAGGAAGTGCTCAGCATGATACGCGCCGCGACCGCCGCAGACATAGACGCCATTGAGGCCGGATACAACGAGCTGCTGCTCTACGAACAGGAGCACGGGTCGAACTCGCACTGGGTGCTCGGCGTCTACCCCACCCGCGCCACGGCGGAGCGGGCGGTCGAGGCCGGGACGATGTACGTCCTCGACGAGGGCGGGCGCATCTGCGCGAGCATGATACTCAACTCCCGCCAGGCGGCGGAATACCGCGAGATGCCCTGGCTCTACCCCGCCGCGGACGACGAGGTGCTCGTGATACACACGCTCTGCGTCCCGCCCTCCATGGCCGGGCGCGGGCTGGGCACGCGCATGGTGGACTTTGCGACCGGCTTCGGTCTCGGGCGCGGCATGAGCGTACTGAGGCTGGACACGAACCTGTACAACCTCCCCGCCCAGCGGCTCTATCTCAAAAACGGCTTCCGCATCGCCGGGAACCGCCACTGCGTTCACGAGGGCGTGCTGGAGACCGACATATTGTATCTGGAGAGAAAGCTGTGAAAAAACACCCCGGACCGCGTGTCCGGGGTGTTTTGTTATGCGGGCTCTATGACTGCGCCCAGGTTGGATGCCTTGGCGCTCATGGCAAGGCCGTGGCAGTTGAGCTGGGCGAGGTAGGTGTTGGCGATCTCGCTCGGGCGGGCAATCCTCGTGATGGCGATGCTGCCGCTGTAAACGGCCTCTTCGCCGTTGTAGACAGTGAAGTCTATCGTGTCGGAGGTGGTATCCGGCTCCGGCGTCCAGGCTAGTTCCTCGCCGGGCCCGCCGCCGGTCATCCTGCCGGAGCTGCACTCCGCCTCTATGCGCGTGTAGTCAATGTCGAATTCAAACCTGAACTGTATGCCGTAGAGGCTGCTCACGGCGAGATTCGAGCTCCAGGTGACGCCGCTGGCGAGGATGCGCTCGTACTCCCCGAGCACAGCCGCGTCGTAGTCGCCGCCGTAGGCTTCCTGTATCATCAGGGCCGTTGTTATGCCGACATAGCTCCAGTTATCGCCGTCGCGCCGGAGCAGCATGAACCTGTCGCCGCCGCTGTCGGCTCTCGTCAGCCAGCCGCCCTCGATGAGCATTCCGCCCGCGGGCATGACATTTTCGGGTTCAGCCAGCTCATTGTGTGCGCCGAGCTTGAATAGGCAGGCCACGCCGCCGTCGGTGAGCTCGGCCTCACTGTAGGAGGCGAGCTCGGTTATCTCCGCCGCGCTGATATTGAGGTAGTCCATGTTTGCGGCCTGCTGCGCCGCGCAGCCCTTTGCAAATTCCAGCACCTGCTCCGGGAAATTCTCGGGCAGCACGGCTGTTACGGTGATGGGGATGCCGTAGTCGGGCGCGTCGGACGGCACGCTGTCGTCGGCCTCGGCCTTGGGGTCGGTCAGGAAGCACACCGCCGCCCCGATGCAGAGCAGTGCGGCCAGCATAATGAGCCAGAACGCGGGCCTTTTATAAGTCAGCACCGACTTCACGCGGCCTTTGACCGCCGACTCGCCGAAAGCCAGCGGGCAGGCCCCGACACCGTGGTGCGGGCGGCTGAGGTCCAGCAGCGCCTGCGAGTAGTCCGCGCGCCCGGAGACGGGAAGGCGGCGTATCACGCGCTCGTCGCAGGCGAGCTCTATGTCGCGGCAAAAGAGCGCGTAGGCCAGCCAGACCAGCGGATTATACCAGTACACGGCCAGAATGAGCCAGCCGAGGGGCTTTATCACGTGGTCGCCTCGCGCGATATGCGCCCGCTCGTGAGTGAGCACCTGCTCCCTCGCGCCCTCGTCCAGGCCGAAGGGCAGGTAGATGCGCGGCCTTATGAGCCCCAGCACGAAGGGCGAGGCGACGCGCTCGCTCTCGAACACGTTGCCCTCGAGGAGCACGGCATCGGCCACGCGGCGGCGGAGGCGGAGCCAGCTCACCAGCGCCCAGAGCAGCATTGCCGCCGCGCCCGCAAGCCATATCACAGACGCGGCGGGCAGCAGCACCTGGAGCGGGTTCGCACTCGCGGCAGGCTCGGGCGCAAAGGCGGCGGTGAACGCGGGATTTATCGCGTCATTGAGGGCCGCGATGCCGGTATTGAGCTCCGGCGCGGCGGCGTACATCACGCCCTCGGGCAGCGTCTGGGCACTTGGGACGAGGCTCAGGGCGCTCTCTATGCTCACGGGCAGCACGAGGCGCAGCCCCACCACGGCCCAGAGCAGCAGCCGGAAGCGCTTGGGCGCTCTTTTGACCAGGACGCGGAGCACTACGACGGCCACGATGAGCCATCCGGCGGCGATGCCCATGTTCAGCGTCTTGATGAATACGTCAGCCATCTCCCCCGCCCTCCCTGTATTCGTCTATCATGCGCTGCATCTCGTCTAGCTCGGCGCCCGAGAGCCGCCGGTGCCTTGTGAAGGCTGCGATGAAGGCCGGGAGCGAGCCGCCGAACTTCTTCTCCACCAGCTCGTCTATCTCGGCGGCCTGCACCTCGTCCTTCGAGACCAGCGAGCGCACGACGGAGTTTTCGTTCACCAGCACGCCGCGCTCGGAGAGGCGCTTGATGACCGTATACGTCGTTGTCGGCTTCCAGCCCAGCTGCTCGCGGCAGAGCGCGACCAGTTCGCTGCTGCGCACCGGCTCGTGCTCCCAGAGTATCAGGCAGAAGCGGTATTCGCTTTCAAAGGCCTTGGGTGTCTCCATGTTTTCGCCTCCTCTAATCTATTAGAGTGATTATAGTCTAACAGATTAGAGCAAACGTGTCAAGAAAAAATCCCCGGTCCGAGCCGGGGATTTGTCATTTTGTAAGGCCCTTCCACGCTCTGGCGTAGAAGGCGACGTAGCCGACGAAGGCGAAGACTGTGGCGGCGAGGCAGATGCCGATGAGCGCATCGCTGACCGGCTCAGGCATTCCCGGGATGACCAGCAGGAGGAATACCACGGCGTAGGTCACGGCGGTGCAGACCTTGCCGTACCACTGGGCTCCGTCCATGCGGAAGCCGCGCCGCAGCATAACGGCGCCCATGCCGAGCATATACAGCTCCTTGACCACGTACAGCCCGAACACCACGCCCATGAGCGGATAGCGGAACGACATGCTCAGCGCGATCGCGGCGAAGGTGAACTTGTCCGCGACGGGGTCTATCAGCTTGCCCCAGTCCGTTATCATGTTGAAGTGGCGGGCGATCTTGCCGTCCAGCATGTCCGTCAGGCCGGACACAGCGATGACGGCGGCGGCATACGCATAGTCCCTGTCCGTCTCGGCGCTGAAATAGACCACGAGATAAACAGGGATCAGTACGAGCCGGAAGTAGCTCATTATATTGGGAATTGAAAAGTATTCTCTGCGCCAGTCCCTCTTCAAAACAATCACTTCCAAGGAAAAATATATCACACAACCCGGGCAAGGTCAATGCCCGCCCCCCACTGGGCGCAGTTTCAATCTATGCCGCAAAATTCAACAAAAAGTCAATGTGCGGCGGCATATTTAATTTTCCCCCGCTCGGCGCGTTTACTCGGCGGACAAAAAAGCGGGCCCCGGGCAGATGCCCAAGGGCCCTTTGGAGGGAGTAGAGAATCATCTGTATTTGTCGATGACGGCCTTCATGCCGTCCCAGGCGGCCTCCATGTCCGACACCAGCTTGAACTGCGTGCGGCAGCGGTCGAGGTTCTGGCCCTCGCGGTGGGTGCGGAAGTAGTGGTCGCCCTCGAGGTAGTCGGTGAGGAAGCGGATGCCGCACTCGAGCGTCATAAGCTTGGCGCCCCAGGGCAGGTAATCGAGCTCAGCCTCGGTCAGAGCGCCGCCCGCGCCCTCCAGGAAGCCCGCGGCGTAGACGTCGAAGAGCTCGAGGTCGAAGTTGACCTTCGTGAGGTCGCGCTCGTCCTCGGCGCTGTGGTTCGCGCCGAAGCGGATGGAGTCGCCGAAGTCGTTTATGGAGAGGCCCGGCATGACCGTGTCGAGGTCGATCACGCAGATGCCCTCACCGGTGGCGCGGTCGATGAGGATGTTGTTGAGCTTGGTGTCGTTGTGCGTGACGCGCAAGGGCAGGCGGCCCTCACGCAGCGCGGAGAGCGCCACGGAGCAGTCGGCCTCGCGCTCGGCTACGAACTTGAGCTCCGGCCCGACCTCCTTCACCCTGCCCATGGCGTCGGCGGCGACGGCGGCCTTGAGCTTGGCGAGCCGGTCCTCGGTGTCGTGGAACTTGGGGATGGTCTCATAGAGCGTGTCCGCCGGATAGTCGCGGAGCATGCGCTGGAACTTGCCGAAGGCCCTCGCGGACGCCGCGAAGAGCTCCGGGGTCTCCGCCTTCTGGAGGCAGACCGTGCCCTCTACAAAGGGGTAGACGCGCCAGGCGCCGCCCTCGGAGTCGGTGTAGAAGTTCTTGCCGTCCCTGGTGGCCCAGACGCTCATGGTCTCGCGCTCCGGGTCGCCGCCCGCCTCGCGGATCATGCGGCCGAGGTAGGAGGTGACGCCGACGATGTTGGCCATGACCTCCTCTGGGTGTTTGAAGGCGGCGGAGCTTATCCTCTGGAGGATGAAGCGGCGGCAGGGGTCCTCGCCCGGCTGGGTGTGCACTACGAAGGTGTCGTTTATGTGCCCGGAGCCGTAGCGCACGGCGCCGACCAGCTCGCCGCCGAAGTCAAAGGCGGCCAGGGCCTCGTTAAGCAGATTTTCAGCCTGCGACATGTCCATCAGTCCTCCCACAGCTTGTCGGGATACAGCCCGCTGGCGGTCTTCTCCGCGATGGCGGCGACGACGCAGGGCTTATCCTCCTTATAGGTGACGCCGTACCACTTGTCCGCGCTGCGCAGGACCTTGACGCGGGCCTTGCCCTCCTCGAGGAGCTGAGTCACGACGCTGGGCAGGAAATACTCGCCCTTGAGCGGGTTGGTCTTGATGGCGTTGTCCAGGAACTTCGGGAAGCGGGCCTCGGCCTCCTTCAGGAAGCTGTTGGTGAAGCCCCAGAGGTTCATGGAGACTATCGTGCTGCCCGGGACCTCGGTCCAGGTCTTGCCGTCGTCCTCGGTGTAGCGCGCGTCGGCGCCCATCTTCTCGATGTGGGTGTGCTCCGTGACCTTGAGGAGGTAGTTGTTCTCGTCCTCCTCGCAGATGCCGCGGGCGACGTGGCCGTACTCGGTGACAGTGTTGCCCAGAAGGTAACCGACCATGGCGAACTCATAGCAGTTGTCGCTGTCCGGGTGGCTCTCGAGGTACTGGTATATCTCCCGGAAGCCCTCGGGGCCGTAGTAGTCGTCGGCGTTGACTACGGCGAAGGGGCCGTCA
>ENA-OZIL01000636-OZIL01000636.1-human-gut-metagenome-genome-assembly--contig:-NODE-636-length-15774-cov-5.211146_pt1 | contig 15774 bp, 9 predicted proteins | sample MGYA00244057_ERZ653706 | MGnify/ENA primary metagenome ERZ653706 (study PRJEB26926, sample SAMN06165266) | human gut metagenome | biome: ENVO:00009003; feature: ENVO:2100002; material: ENVO:00002003...
AGATTAGCGAGTGTCTCGTGGGCTCGGAGATGTGTATAAGAGACAGGTCCCCCGCACAGCCCGCAGATGCAAAACGAAGTTATACTGCAGGCATAACGGCATTTTTGCTGAAGCAAAAAGACAAAAACGACGGGGGAAATGATAATTTAGATTACACCACAGAGAGTACAGGGTCTCACAGAGTTTTTTTCTCCTTATTTTATTTTAGACAGAAGGACATAAGATTAAAAACCATGCACCGCAGCAGAATCTGTTCTTTTGTTCTTATTTCTGAAAAAACTGTGATACTCTGTGGTGGAACCGCAACAATATTATTAATCAAATAAAAACTACAAGAACCATGGCAGCAGAATATGACTTCCAAAGAAAGCCCAATCCAAAAGGCGACGGCGAGTTACAACCCCTTTATCCCCGCATCGTAAACAGGGGAACTATCACTACCAAACGGCTGGTGAGTGATATTTCACATGCATCCAGCTTTACTCCCGGAGACATCGAAGGATTATTGGCGGCATTTGAGGACCGCATTTCCTACTATCTTTCCGAAGGGCATCATGTGCAGCTGGGCAACATGGGATATTTCTCGGCAGGACTGGTGTCCCGTCCGGTGGAGGACAAGAAGGAGATTCATGCACAGAGCATATTCTTCGGCAAAGTACATTTTCGGGTATCCCCTGGCTTTCGTAAGCAGTGCGCAGGTTTTGTGGAACGTGTCAAGGCGGGATATGGCTTCAGGCATAGTGCCGAAATCAGTGGTGCGGAACGTTACCGTCGACTATTGGCTTTTTTGGAGACACATCCTTTCATTACCCGCAAAGATTATAGCGGTATTACGGGACTTTTGAAGAATAAAGCACTGAATGATCTTAATTTGTTGGTGAAAAAAGGATACTTGACAACAGTGGGACAAGGTTCGCATAAAGTATATGTAAAGGCTGATAATGAAAAGATTATAGTGGGAGAAAAGACCGAAAACTAAGAGTTTGGCGTACTGGCAAAATCTTTTTTATAACTCATTGGATCCTGTTTTATTTGAGCGTTTTCAGTAAGCAAGCCGCTACAGTTATCTTCTCAGCGGCTTTTTTTGTTTGTTTTTGGGCCTTTGATTAAATTATGAGATAAACTAAACTTTTAGACAGTAGAATATAAATTTATAGAAATTGCATAAGAACTGTATACTTTTCTGAAATATGTAACATAAGCAAAAGAATCTGCAACAGATTTTGGAAAAGAAATTAGCAAAAGATGTTTTTCTTTGTAATATTGTTAAACCAGTTTCACAATATGGCAATGAAAAAGATTATCACATTATTTGGCGCTTTTGCATTACTGACGAATCTTAATTCGCTCTCTTATGCACAAGTTCTTGAAGATTTCAGACCTTCAAGCGTAAACCAATTAGGGAAAGCATACCCTCAGGTTAATTCCGAAGGGAGGGTACGTGCCCAACTTTATGCACCGGAAGCCAAAAAAGTACAGCTTGATATTGGTGGTGTAAAATATGACATGATAAAGAATGAGCAAGGGTTTTGGACGGGAGAATCAGAACGTCAGCAAGAGGGGTTTCATTATTATCAGTTGAATGTGGATGGGGCATCTGTTCCCGATCCGGGTACGAAATATTTTTATGGTGCAGGACGTTGGGGGAGTGGAATTGAAATTCCGGCACGTGATGAGGATTTTTATGCTTTGAAAGATGTACCTCATGGTTTGGTGAGTGAGTTGAACTATTATTCTAAAATTACACAGTCGTGGAGACGTTGTTTCGTGTATACACCAGCTGGATATGAAGTCAATACGAAGAGGCATTATCCGGTGCTTTATCTTCAGCATGGCAGCTTTGAGGATGAAACGGGTTGGGGCAGTCAGGGTAAAGCGAATTTGATATTGGATAATCTGATTGCTGCGAAGAAAGCAGTCCCGATGCTGATTGTCATGGATAATGGTTATGCAACCAGGCCGAGCGAACAAACTCCTTTCCAGACAACGGTATTTGAGGAAGTGCTGATGCAAGAGGTCATACCAATGATTGATGAGAAGTTCCGTACATTGCCTAATCGTGAGAGCCGGGCTATTGCCGGTTTATCAATGGGGGCAAATCAAACGATGCGCATTGCCATGAATTATCCGGAGGCTTTTGCCTATTATGGTGGTTTTAGCGGTACATCCAACTATCCGAGTACGGAACCTTTGGATGCTGATACTTTTTTAGGTGGAAAATTTAAAGATGGGAAAGCGGTAAACAGGCAATTCAAGTCTTTCTTTCTGGGTTTGGGGACTTCCGAGCCGGCTCCTTTTCCCGGTGTTGTAAAAGCTTTCAGGCAAATGTTGGATAAACAGGGGATAAAATATACCTATTATGAATCTCCTGAAACTGCACATGAGTGGCTGACTTGGCGCAGGGCGTTGCATCAGTACGCACAATTGCTATTTCAATAAGAATTAATATAAAGACGATAATTACATGTAGTTTAATACAAATATGAAAAAACAAAAAACTCTTTTACTTTTATGTAACTTGTTTTGTTGCATACTATTACCGCTGTCGGCGCAAAAGCCTGCAACTAATCCTGTGATTTATGCTGATGCACCAGATATGTCAATGCTGCGTGTGGGGGATACTTATTACATGAGCAGCACTACGATGCATATGTCTCCGGGAGTTCCTATTATGAAATCAAATGACTTGGTGAATTGGAAATTGGTGAATTATGCTTACGATACGCTTGCCAATATACCTACCATGAACTTGGATGACGGGAAAAATACTTATGGGCGTGGGTCGTGGGCGAGTTGTCTTCGCTATCACGAGGGAGTGTACTATCTCTCCACTTTCGCTCAGACTACGGGCAAGACATATTTTTATACCACTAAAAATCTTGAAAAAGGTCCCTGGAAGTGTACGGAATTCTCTCCCGCTTATCATGATCATTCTTTTTTCTTTGATGAGGACGGGCATATCTACATGATATATGGTAATGGGAAACTCTTTTTGGCAGAGCTGAAACCGGATCTTTCAGGCGTAAAGCCGGGTACGGAGAGGGTGCTGATAGAGAATGCCAGTGCACCGGCCGGAGATAATATCATGCTGGGTGCTGAAGGTTCACAACTTTTCAAGGTAAACGGGAAGTATTATCTTTTTAATATCACTTGGCCACGTGGCGGAGTGCGTACTGTGATTGTGCATCGTGCTGATAAGATAACTGGACCTTATGAAGGACGAGTCGTTTTTCAGGATCGTGGAATTGCACAAGGTGGGCTGGTGGATACACCGGATGGACGCTGGTTTGCTTATCTGTTTGAGGATTGCGGTGCGGTAGGTCGTATTCCTTATCTTGTTCCGGTTGAGTGGAAAGATGGATGGCCTGTTTTGGGTGTGAATGGGCGTGCTCCTGCTAAGTTGGAATTGCCCGATAGCCGTGGACTCATTCCGGGTATTGTTGCTTCTGATGATTTCAACCGGAAGAAAGGAGAGCGTGCCTTGCCGTTAGTATGGCAATGGAATCATAATCCGGACAATGCGTTGTGGTCTCTTTCTGCCCGTAAGGGATATTTGCGGTTGACAACTGGTCGGATGGAGACTTCTTTTACACAAGCTAAGAATATATTGACGCAACGTACTATCGGTCCTGTTTGTACAGGTTCGGTCAGTATGGATGTTTCAGGAATGAAAGAGGGAAACTTTGCGGGACTGTCTCTTTTCCAGCGTAAATATGGACAGGTAGGTGTTAAGGTTACTGATGGCAAGAAATATATTGTGATGGTGAATGGTGAGAATGAAACTCCCGCAGAGGTGGAAAAAGTACCGTTGAACCAGCAGGTTGTTTATTTCAAAGCAGAGTGTGACTTCAGGAACAAAGTCGATAAAGGCTATTTCTATTATAGCTTGGATGGAAGTAATTGGAAAGCTATCGGTAACGTCCTGAAGATGCAATATACCATGCCGCACTTCATGGGCTATCGCTTTGCTTTGTTCAATTACGCAACGAAAGAAGTGGGAGGATATGCTGATTTTGATTATTTTAAGATAGAAGATAAGATTTCCGATTGTCGTTGGGAGGACATCTGTTATGCGGATGACAAACTGGAAGGTCATAAGTTGGATATCTACTTGCCTGATATGGACGAGCCTTCTTATAAGGTGGTGGTACTTATTTATGGCAGTGCCTGGTTTGCTAATAATATGAAACAAGCAGCCTTTCAGGTTTTTGGTAAGTCGTTGCTTGATAAAGGTTTTGCAGTGGTTTCCATTAATCACCGTTCAAGCGGGGATGCCAAATTCCCGGCACAGATTAATGATGTGAAGGCTGCAATTCGTTTCATTCGTGCTAATGCTGCCAAGTATAAGTTGGATACTTCTTTTATAGGAATTACCGGCTTTTCATCGGGTGGACATTTAGCTTCTTTGGCGGGGACAACCAATGGTGTGAAATCTTATACGATAGGGGCTAAGACGGTAGATTTAGAAGGTAATGTAGGGTTGTATCCTTCTTTCAGCAGCCGGGTGGATGCGGTAGTTAATTGGTTCGGACCGATAGATATGACACGCATGGAGAACTGTAATACCACTAAAGGGGCTAATTCTCCTGAGGCAGCTTTGATCGGCGGGGTACCCGCCGATAATTTGGATATGTTGGCTCTTCTAAATCCCATTACTTATATAGATAAAAACGATCCTAAATTTATTGTTATTCATGGTGAAGCGGACACTGTGGTTCCCAATTGTCAAAGTATCTTTTTCTCTGAGGCTCTGAGGGCACAGGGACGTTTGGAAGAATTTATTTCTGTTCCCGGCGGACAACATGGTCCTGTCACTTTCAATGAAAATACTCTCAAGAAAATGATAGACTTCTTTGCAAGAGAGGCCGGAATATAGAGAGATTTAAACCGGATAAGGCCGATAAAATGCGATGACATTAAATGACTGCCGCATGATAGCTGGTATTTAGCTGTCATGCGGCGGTATATTTATAGGTGCAAGGGATAATTACAATTTAACCCTTATTTTTTTTCCTGTATAAGTCACTGTTTTACTGTTGCCGTCTATGGCTTTCACTATGAATTGACGTTTTTGCAGCATACCATTGTATTCTCCTTTTCGTGCACCGATTGTAAGAATTCTACTGGCATTATCCCAATTCATTGGGATTTCGGTATAAGCTCCGTTTTCATAGTTATAATTGTCTCCCTCATCCTCATAAAGGGTGAAATTGCCGTTCTCGCCGGGATATACACATAGGGTCAGGTTATCCCACTTCTTTTCGCCGGTGTACTGAACATCCGGTCCGCATGGAACGATACTGCCGGCACGTACAAAGAGAGGAATACGGTTTAAAGTAGTGGAAATGACAAGTTTCTGTCCGCCTTCTATGGCTTCATTAGTCCAGAAGTTATACCACCGGGTACCGGCAGGCAGATAGACTTCCATGTTCTTGGAATGGGTAAAGTCAGTAAGTATAGGTGTTTTGGCTGATTTCTTGGAATCACGGTTCCAACCTTCATTTTCCTCTAAAGTCTTTTGTTGTACCTCCGGGGTGTATTGGGCGTGAAGTACCGGGGCTACGAGAAATGCCTTTCCAAACATGTATTCGTCATTGACATTCCATGTTTGCTTGTCATTCACGAAATCCATGAAGAGTGCACGCATGAAAGTAGAGCGGTTATGTGTTACATCCCAAGAGGTGGAATAGATATAAGGCAGCAGAGTGTATCGTAGTTTGACCGCATCAACCAAGGCATCGTAAATCGGTTCGCCTTTTTTGCCGTACCAATAGAACTCGCGGGGGACATCAGCGCCATGACTGCGCATCATTGGACAGAAAACACCAAATTGCAACCAGCGGACATAAAGCTCCTGATACATCGGATTACGGGTTGCACTGTTGTCTCCCCAACTTGTATTGTATGAACCGGCAAAGAAGCCACCGAGGTCTGAGTTCCAGTGAGGCATACCGGTCAGCGAGAAATTTAGCCCTGCTGTTATTTGTTTGCGGAACATATCCCAAGAGGATTGGACATCACCAGACCAAACATTGGAACCGTAACGTTGCTGCCCTAAGAAACCGGAGCGGGTCAGGATGATGACACGTTTGTCTTGTGTTAGGGCACGTTGATGATCGGAAACACCGCCTACGCTGACAAGTGGATAGGCATTGCGTACACTACGGTAGGAGCCTAGTCCGGTCTGACGGTCGAAATCGCTTTCTTTGTGGTTGAAGTGATCCGGTTCAGTAGAGTCCATCCACCAACCGTCCATGCCAAGTTGGAAGATTCCTTTATTGAGATGTTCCCAATAAATATCGCGGGCCTTGGGACTGTAAGCATCATATACACGTACTCCGGAGGGATATTCCAAGTTGGGCGGCCAACCGTCAACACCGGATTGCGGCCAGGTTTCGATGTCGAAGAGTAATCCTTCTTTATCCAAAGCTCTGTAAGGCTTGGTAGCAGGGCCGAATGAGGACCAGATGGAAATCATCATACGGGCATTCAGGGCATGTACTTCGTCAATCATATCTTTGGGACGACTGAAAGCAGGATTCTGAAAATCCATAGCGTTCCAAAGATAATTGTGCCCCCAGTATTGCCAGTCTTGAATGATACAATCCAGGGGAATCCCCAACTCGCGATACTTTTTCACGACTCCTACTGTTTCTTCCTGGCTTTTATACCGCTCTTTACTCTGCATGAAACCATAACTCCATAGAGGCATCATCGGTACATCACCGGTCAATGCACGTACTTCGGCTATAACTCCATCGGCAGAACCGCCATACATAAAGTAATAGTCTATGCAATCGCCAACTTCGGAACAGAAGGAGGTTTCCTGCTCGTTGTCGGTGTAGGTTGTACCTGAGTAGTTGTCCCAGAACACTCCGTAGCCTTTGGTAGATTGGAAAAATGGGGAAACGTCTTCCACATTGCCTTGGACCAGATGCTTAGTCATGCCACGTTGCATCATTTGCCCATTTTGCAACTGTCCGAGTCCGTAAAGACCTTCTTCTTTGCTTGTTGTGAAGCCTTGATAAACGCTATAGGTGGAGCGTCCGGCATCGTTAACAGGAGTAAAAGCCTTGACATTCTCTTGTTCAATAAGTAATGCGTCACCATTAGGCTTTGCATAAGTAATAATACCTGTTTGGGGGTTAAGAATCACTGTCAGCGTTTGGCTTTTCATGACAATACAGCCATTTCCGGGAGTAGTAATTTTAATACCGGAGTTTTGAGGTTGGGCAATGACAGAAAGACTTTCTTTTTTAACGCTTTTGCCTTGGGGCGTTTTTAAAACACGAAGGGTATTGGGACCGAACCACTGAATTTCTATATCGGTTTGTTTTCCGGAAATAGTAGTTTTAATACCCGATGTGGTTTTCTGGAATTCTTGTGCCCATGTCCATGACGTGAGCAGGCATAAAGCCATGATGATAATACTTCTTCTCATATTGATAATATGTTATATGTTTATATTATTTAAACTTACACAGATTGGGCTTTGAGTAGTTTTTTATTATGTATTATACTTTTTGGGGGTGTGGCTACCCGGTCGGATATTAGAAAAAATATTCCGTTAATTCCCACTTTTGCATTTTTCATGATACTTTGTTTTTATGTTTGAATAATACTGCAAAAGTAGGCTGAAACTACTTGGAGGTTGATTACAAATGTTGCGGAAAGCAACACTCTCGTTGAAAAATAGGGCGGTTTATCGGTTTTTCCACTGATTTATGTACTGGGAAGGCCGCATGCCAAATTCTTCCTGAAAACATTTACTTAGATAACTGGAAGTGTTGAATCCAACAAGGTCGGCAACTTCGGCAACAGTGTAGCCTTCTTTCAGGAGTTGGGCTGCACGTCTTAGGCGGATGGATCGGATGAAATTAGTAGGTGTTTTTCCTACCACTGAAATCAATCTTCGATATAGTCCGGTGCGGTCCATTCCCATATCACGACTCAAGACTTCCACTGAATATTCGGGATTATCGAGATTTTGTTCTATATATTGCAGCACTTTACGAAGAAAAGCTTCATCGGCAACCGATAGTAAAGAATTGTCGGAGACTGGCTTTGGAGCTGTTTTGAGCTGCTCTTTCCGCTTCTCTTGCTGTTCCAGTAATTGGCGCATGTTAACCAGTAATTCCTCTTGTGTCCATTCATTCTCATCCGATGATAAAGGGGAAAGTATACCTTCTGAAAGCTGGTTGATTAGTTTTTTCAGTTCTGTGGCATGGTTTCGGATCTCCTCAAGTTGCAGTTTGTCTTTCCCTTCATTCATATATTTCAGCATACTGTCTAAAGGGGATATTATTCGGTTGACAGGCTCTTTCAATTCTTCATTGACATTCTGTAAGAAAGTAGTTTTCATCTCATCCAATTTTTCTTTTTGGTCACGCAACAGCTTCCGGCGCTTGCGTCGTATATATGTAAGGATGAAGAGTAAGATACTTCCTGAGATGAGCAGAATATAAAATATGTAAGCATATGTCGTTTTCCAGAATGGAGCTTTTACTGTAATCTTCATTTCTGCATATTTATTTGACCATATCTCATTATTATCGGCTGCTTGTACCCGAAAAGTATAGGTTCCGGGTGGAATGTTGGTATAGGTGGCATGTCCTTTGCCGGCAGAAGAACGGATTTCTCTTTCAGAATGATCAATGCCTGTTAGCTGGTAACGATAGTACGTCTGTGTGGGATTAATATAATTTAAAGCGGAAAATTCTAAAGAAAAGAAATTCTGGTTATGTTTTAGTGTGATTTCCTTAGTCTGAGCTATAGGTTGAGACAATATTGGATTACCATTGTAATTTTTGCCTTTCTCTACTTGTTCTCCTAATAATTTGAATCCAGTAAATAGGGGACTTGAATATGGTTTGTCTGTTACAGTCGGAGATATTGTGAATTTGTTAAAGCCATTGATACCGCCCCAATAAATTGTACCGTCGGTTGCTATAAAAACGGAGCGTTCGCAGAACTCGTCCGTTATTACACCGTCATATTGATTGAAATTGGCAAATGAATAAGATAATGGTTCTTGAAGATTATTTGCTGTAATACGTGTTATCCCATTGGAAGTGGATAGCCAAATTATATTATCTTCACTCTGAATAATGGACCGTATGGAATTGTTGACTAATCCGTCAGTTGTATAGAACGTTTTTTGTTGTTCGGTATTCGGGTTCCATAGCAATAATCCGTCTTCCAGGCCAATCCATATTTGTTTTTGATTATCTGTTAGGATAGAATTACATATATGGGAAGTAGGGAAAAAGCGGTATTCTTTCTTTTTGTAATTATAGATAAACCAGCCTTTTTGTCCGATACCTGCTAAGCAGTCTTTTTTATAGGGAATCAATTGGTAAACTGTAAAAGTACTTATTTCAGGCACTTCTGTAACTTTTTCAAATTTTTCAGTGGCAGGGATAAACCTACCGAACCCTTGATTGTCGATACATAAATATAGCGTTCCGTCTGACAGTTCTATGACGGAGCGGATGGTGTGTTCGGGTAATATATTCTGTTTGATTATGCCGTTTGGCATTATACAAATTAACCCTTGTCCGGTAGTTCCCAGCCAGATGCGTTGCTGGCTATCTTTTAGTAAAACATTGCAATGGATAGTGGATAATTCCTGTGAGTATGAGATTAAATTGCCGTCGGCAAGAGTATAATAAAACAGGCCTTTCTTCGTGCCTACTAATATGTTTTTTTGATCTGTTGTAAAACATGTTACGGATATATTTACGTCTTTGGCGGTTGGAAACAAACTGTTACCTATATTTTGAAAACGGAAACGATTAGGATGATAATAGAGTATTCCCCGGTCCAAAGTGCCTAACCACATACCTCCTTGATTGTCATTATAGAGTGTGCTCACCTCTGTATTTATAGTGCGTCCGTCTACTAATTTGAGGTTAGGTATATATTGTTTATTTGTCAGTCCGGCATCAATGTTCCATAATCCCATATAACAGCTGATCCATATGCTATTGTCTTTATCGATAGACAGGCTGTTTAGCCGATAGTCCGTCTGAAATACAATATTCCATTTTTTTCTTGTTATATCGTAATTCAGCATTACTCCTCCTTTGTTTCCGTTACGCAATTGATAAAAAGTATTGTTACCGGGTACTACATAGGAAGTATTTTCGTATTTCCCTTCAGGGAGTTCATCCGGTAGCTTTTGTCTGTATATTTCTTGATGTGATTTAAGATTATAGCAAATCAATAAACCGGAACGGTAAAAAAGGTATAATTGGTCTTCCAGTACACCAAGATCATAGAGCTGGTCGGTAGTGTTGCCTGTTGAAGATGCATAAGGCAAAAATGTTTTTGCCTTCATATTGTCTTTGTCTACAAGGATTAATTCGTCTTTATCATTTATAATCCATATATTTTTAGTCTTATCCATAAAGAAGTCTTTTATAGGGGAACTGATGCCCCATGTGGCGAGTAGGCTGTCCGGTTGTTCCACAAGACATTCATGCTTTATATCTACAACCATAAGTTGATATTGGTTCTTGATCCACATATATCCGTGGGAATCTATGTATTCGTGATGGAAACCTGAATATGCAGACAATGGGCAAAAATGTTTTTGATTATAGTGTAAATAATTGAAATCGGTTCCGTCGTATAGGTTTAATAAGCCTTCGGTGATTATCATCATGCGACCGTCCGGTAATTGGGTAATGTTGCGTACTCTGTTTCCACCCAAACCTTCTGTCCCCTTGATCGGAGTAAAAACACAGTATTTCTCTGCGATGGCAGGTAATGAAAGAAATATAAAAAATATAGTGATTATGTGTTTCATATTGCGTGTTTTCTATTAAGGGCAAATTTATGGAAACTTTCGTTATGCCTGATAATTTCTATAAAGTTTTTGACGAAATATGATTTTATGATGAATTTTAATGCTTTTAGAAGAAGTATATGCGTAAAAGAAGCCAATTTGTAACATAGGCGAAAGTTTCTGAAACATGGTCAGAATGCAATTTGATAAAGGATGCTTTTCTTTGCAAATATATAGTTGACTAAAGAATTAATCTAAAAGAAAATGGTAAAACATATCTTGTTTTTTTGTGTGTTCGTTTGGGTAAGTACGTTTGCATTTGGCAAAGAAAGTAAGTTGTATGGTCCGGACGGGAAATTGTGTGTTATTGTGTCGGATGAAGGGGGAATGCCTTCTTACAGTGTGTTATATGAAGGTGTCACTTTCCTTCAGAAATCTCCATTAGGAATCGAAACAAATCTTGGGGATTTTACTCAGCAGATGGCATTAACTAACGTTGGTCAGCTTTCATCTGTCAATGAAGAATATCAGCTTCTTACGATTAAGAATAGTAATCCGCAATATCAGGCAAATGTGCAGACTTACACATTCTCCAAAGAAGGAAAAAAGATATATGATATCGTTTTTCAAGTTAGCAATCATGACATAGCATTTAAATATCGGATTTATCCACAAGGCAATACATTGTGTTGTATTGTAAAGAAAGAGGCTACAGGATTTGTGCTTCCCAAGGGCAGTACGACTTTCCTTTGTCCGCAGGCAGCGCCGATGGGGGGATTTGCAAGGACATCTCCCAGTTATGAAACAAGTTATACAGTGGACGATGTGATAGGGAAGAACGGTTGGGGGAATGGTTATACTTTTCCTTGTCTGTTCAAGAATGAAGATAAAGGTTGGGTATTGATTTCAGAAACCGGAGTAAGTAGCGCTTATTGCGGAAGCCGCTTGTTGGGAAAAGAAAATGGATTGTACACAATCGGTTTTCCACAAGAAGGTGAATATAATGGAAATGGAACAGTATCACCGGGTATGGCCTTGCCGGGTGAAACTCCTTGGCGTACTGTCACTGTTGGGAGAACATTGGCGCCAATAGTGGAAACTACTGTTATGTTTGATGTGGTAAAACCGTTATATGAAGCTTCGCAGGAATTCCAGTATGGATGCGGTACATGGAGTTGGATTATTGGTGGTGATAATAGCATGAACTATGATGAACAAAAACGCTATATTGACTTTAGTGCGGATATGGGTTATAGTTCCGTATTGGTCGATGCGCTATGGGATAGCTGGGTAGGACGGGACAAGATAGCTGAATTGGCTGATTATGCTGCATCTAAAGGGGTGGCACTTTATCTTTGGTATAACTCCAACGGGTATTGGAATGATGCTCCTCAATCTCCGAGAGGCATTATGAATAATACAATTATGCGCCGGAAAGAAATGAAATGGATGCAAAGTATAGGTATACGAGGAATAAAAGTTGATTTTATCGGCAGTGACAAGCAGGTAACCATGCAGCTTTATGAAGATATTCTTGCAGATGCCAATGATTATGGACTGATGGTTATTTTCCATGGTTGTACACTACCTCGCGGATGGGAACGGATGTATCCTAATTTTGTAGCTTGTGAAGCTGTACTTGCCAGTGAAAATCTGCATTTCTCTCAGGGCAGTTGTGATGCTGAATCATTCAATGCTTGTTTACACCCGTTTATACGCAATACGGTGGGAAGTATGGATTTTGGTGGCAGCGCTTTGAATAAATATTATAATGCAGGGAATAAACCGGGTGGCAGCCGTCGTGTTACTTCCGATGTGTTTGCATTGGCTACGGCTGTCCTATTTCAAAGTCCTGTACAGCATTTCGCTTTAGCTCCTAATAATTTGACTGATGCCCCTGTTTGGGCTATGGACTTTATGAAGACCGTTCCTTCAGTTTGGGACGAGGTGAAGTTTATCGACGGTTATCCGGGAAAATACATTTTGCTTGCCCGTCGCCATGCGGATACTTGGTACATTGCCGGAGTAAATGCGCAAAAAGAGCCATTGAAGTTAAAAGTAAAACTTCCTATGATTGAAGCAGGAAAAGAAGTGAAAGTTTATAGCGATAATAAAGATTTAGAGGGAGATTTGCAGACTGTAAAATTAAACAAAAGGCAAGAAGTGCAAATCACTATTCCTTGCAATGGCGGAATGGTGATAATTGGCTGATATTCCCTTGCTATATCATTTCTTTAAAAAGTAGAGGCATGTTACCTTAAAAAATTACATATTATGGCAAACACAAAAAAAACGAGAATTACTTTAGTTGCTTTGTTATTATCTCAGATGATGACTTTCGGGCAAACAGCGATACCTTTGGTCTATGACAAAGAATGTGCAAATGACAACTTTCGTGTTCCCGAGATGCCTGCAATAGACAAATTGCCGGAGATAACTACTCTTCCGGATCCTTTTGCATGGGCTGATGGAAGCGGGCGTTCAACAGACTTCAAGGATTGGGAACGTCATCGTTTTGAGATAGCCCGTCAATTACAACATTATGAATTGGGGATGAAGCCGGTTGTCTCAAAGGATAGTATAGAGGCTACTTTAATTAACGATACGCTGCGGGTTGTTGTACATGAGAATGGTGAGACGCTGCTATTGACGGCTCCTATCAAGTATCCTGAGGGCAATGGCCCTTTTCCTGCTATTATTGGGATTGGCAGACCCACAGGTTCTCTTCCGGTACAGTTGTTTGATAAAAGGAGAATCGCACAGATTACATTTAATTTCACACAGGTCATGTCTCATACACAAAAGCGTGGTAATGAGCCGATAAATCGTTTATATCCAGATCAAACGGATATGGGGGCTTACTGTGCATGGCCATGGGGGATCAGCCGATTGATTGATGGGTTGGAAAAGGTTGAAAAAAAATCGCGTATTGATCTTTCACATTTGGCAGTATCCGGTTGTTCATTTGCCGGTAAAATGGCATTGTTTGCAGGTGCTTTTGATGAGCGTATTGCGTTGACTATCGCCCAAGAACCCGGAGGCGGAGGGGTTGATGCCTGGCGTGTTTCGGAAACCTTAGGGAATGTGGAAACTTTGGGGCGTACCAGTTATGCATGGTTTTTGGAGAGTATGCGCCAGTTTGCAGGTAAGAATGTAAATCGCTTGCCGATTGATCATCATGAACTGGCAGCATTGATTGCTCCTCGTGCTTTGCTGGTACTTGGAAATACAGATTATGAATGGTTGGCAGAAGAGTCGAACTACGTATCTTGTCAGGCTGCACGAATGGTATGGAAGGCTTTTGGCATAGAAGATCGTATGGGCTTTTCTATTCAGGGAGGTCATATGCATTGTATGTTGCCGGAGAGTCAGTATCCGGAAGTGGAAGCTTTTATTGATAAATTTCTGTTGGGTAAAACAGACGTAGATACCTTTGTTTCGAAAGCGGATATGTTTGAGGATGTGGACTATTTGAAATGGATGCCTTGGGCAAATGAGATAGAACGTTTAGGCGAAGAGAGGCTGCCCTATACCAAAGGTGCTTTTGCAACGAGACGCTATCGTAATCTCTTTGCGGAATTGGGCTATAAGCAAAAGGACATTGATAAAAAGTTGAAATCGGTATTCGAAAGTGTTTTTTATGGACCGGATAAGGTCTATTTTGAAGTGGGGGATTCAATGGCTTATATCAGCGACATAAAAAATCATGATGTACGTACAGAGGGAATGTCTTATGGATTGATGATTGCCGTTCAGTTTGATAGGAAAGATATTTTTGATCGTTTGTGGCGATGGGGCAAGAAATATATGCAGCATCAGGAGGGACCGCTGAAAGGTTATTTTGCATGGAGCTGTAAGACGGACGGCACGCGTAATGCTCAAGGACCGGCGTCCGATGGGGAACTTTATTATGTAACATCACTTATTTTTGCTTCTAATCGTTGGGGTAATTCAACGGGAATTAATTATCTTGCCGAGGCTCAAAACATATTGGATTGCTCGATGCAGAAAATAGGTATGGAGCGTGTTGCCCCTTTGATTAATTTGGAACATCAGTTGATAACATTTACGCCGGATCCTTTTGGAGGAAGGTTTACGGATCCTTCTTACCATGTTCCCGCATTTTATGAGGTATGGGCCAGGTGGGCAGAAGACGGCAGGAGCGAATTCTGGCGGGCGTGTGCCCGGAAAAGTCGTGAATATTTGCATAAAAGTATTCACCCTGTAACAGGGCTTAATCCTGATTATAATAACTATGATGGCACATTGCTTGGCAGTAAACGGGTTATAGGAGATGCTTTTCGTTTTGATTCATGGCGTGTACCTATGAATATAGCATTGGATTATTCATGGGCATGTGCGGACAGAAAATGGCAGCAAGAATATGGAAATAAGATACAAAACTTTTTTTATTCCCAAGGTATAGATAGCTTTGTAGATCAATACAATGTAGATGGTACAACGGTGACAGAACTGCTGGGTGCCGGAGGGTATAAGAAATTGAGACATTCTTTGGGACTGGTTGCTACTACTGCTGCGGTCTCATTGGTTTGTACACATGATAAGAGCCGGGAGTTTGTCGATCGTTTATGGAATGTCAAACACGTGCCTTACGATGACGGTTATTTTGACGCTTATTATGACGGACTACTTCGTTTGTTTGCTTTTATGCATTTGAGCGGGAACTATCGGATTATATTTCCTCAAGGATATTAACTATTATAAAATTGAAAAATAGAAATGAAAAACAGAGTGATTGATTTATTGCTGGTATGCCTTTTTTTAGGGAGCTGCTCAGCTATGTACGCGCAAGATAGGGACTTTCATATTTATTTGGCTTTCGGGCAATCTAATATGGAAGGTAACGCACGCGTGGAACCGCAGGATAGCATAGGAATAAGCGAACGTTTCTTGATGATGTCTGCTGTGGATTGTCCCTGTCTCTTATACACATCTCCGAGCCCACGAGACACTCGCTAATCTCG
>ENA-OZIL01000658-OZIL01000658.1-human-gut-metagenome-genome-assembly--contig:-NODE-658-length-15260-cov-3.887800_pt1 | contig 15260 bp, 6 predicted proteins | sample MGYA00244057_ERZ653706 | MGnify/ENA primary metagenome ERZ653706 (study PRJEB26926, sample SAMN06165266) | human gut metagenome | biome: ENVO:00009003; feature: ENVO:2100002; material: ENVO:00002003...
GGCTTCACGCGCTGCCTCATCCCGCGCAGCGGCACGCAGAGCCTGCACGCGCCGGAGGGGCTGGAGCTGCTGCGGGTGCGCAATATCCGCGAGGCCATGGCTGTCGCGCTCTGAGCAGAGTCGAATATGCCTGCATTCGCTCCGGCGGAACCGTCCTGCCGGAGCGATATTTTTGGGCAAAAACGCCGGGATATGCGCCGGGGCGGCCGGGAAACCGTCAAAATAACAGTAGATTTTTTCTGAGAATTATTGTATGATATTGCTTTGGAAAGAATACTGACGGGAGGGGAATCATATGCCCGGGATCAAATATATCACCCGCGTGCTGCGCGGCGTCCGCTTTGAAAAGCTGAACTACGTCATGGGCGTCGTCAAGCAGAAGAGCGGCCACAGCAAGGCGCGCACATTCTGCGACATTCTCTGGTGCGCGGCGCGCTACGGCGCAGGGTACTATGACTATGTGATGTTCGGCTTCTACGCCATGAACGGTAAGCAGCGCGACACCTATCTGACGCGCGTGCGCAACAAAAAGGTCTGCGAGCTGATGAATCAGCCCGGCTATGGTGATGAGTTCGATGATAAGCTCCGCTTCAATGTCCGCTTTGCCGATTTCCTCGGCCGCCGGACGCTGAATGCCGCCGCGGCAACGCCGGACGAGCTGTCCGCATTCCTGCAGGGGCTCGACTGCTTCTTCGCCAAGCCGAGCCGCGGCACCTGCGGCAACGGCATCGAAAAGCTCCGCACGGCAGACTGGCCGGATGCGGAGAAGCTGCTGGCCTATCTGAAGGAAAAGGGCCTCGACGTGCTGGAGGAGCCGCTTGCGCAGCATCCGGATATGGCGAAGCTGCACCCGCAATCCGTCAACACCATGCGCATCGTCACGGACCGTGTCGGCGACACCGTACACATTGCCTATATCGTGCTGAAGATCGGCAGGGGAGACGGCTTCTGCGACAACTCCGGGCAGGGCGGCGTCATCTGTCGCGTGGACGAGAAAACAGGGAAAATTTGCTCCGTCGCAACGGACGATTATTTCAACGTCTACGAGACGCATCCGGACACCGGCATCCGCTTCGAGGGCTATCAGCTCCCGATGGTACAGGAGGCCGTGGCTTTTGCCAGGAAGGCCGCGCTCGTCGTGCCGCAGATCTGCCACGTCGGCTGGGATGTTGCCGTCACGCGGGGCGGCCCCGTGCTCATCGAGGGCAACGATTACCCCGGAACGGATCTGTGCCAGCTTGCGCCGCACTATCCGGAGAAGCAGGGCCTCTGGCCGTATTACAAGGAAATTCTGAATATCAAATAAATAGGGAGCATTCGTCATGGAACAAGAGCTGCACCCCAATGCGGGGAAAAACGACATCATTGAGGTCGACGGCGTGCGCTATCAGCGCCTGCCCATCAAGACCCACCTGATCACGGATAAGGACAACATCCTTGACGTGGCCGAGAAGTACGGCAAGCCCGTGCTGTCCAAGCCCGGCGACGTGCTGTTCATCTCGGAAAAGTGCGTGGCCTGCACGCAGCGCCGCGCCATTCCGCTTGCGGACATCAAGCCGCGCAAGCTGGCCTATAAGCTCAGCGCCCATGTCACCAAGACGCCGCACGGCATCGGCCTCGGCATGCCCGAGACGATGGAAATGGCCCTGCGCGAGGTCGGCTCGCTGCGCATCCTGTTTGCGGCCGCCATCTCTGTCATCGGCAAGAAGATCTTCCGCAAGAAGGGCTGGTTCTACGCCGTGGCCGGTTACCGCGCCCGCTCCATCGACGGCCCGTGCCACAACACGATCCCGCCGTACAACCACTATGTCGTCCTCGGTCCGCTGAAGCCGGATCAGGTCGCAAAGGACATTGCTGCGCGCGTCGGCTATGACGTCGCCATCGTCGATATCAACGACCTCGAGGGCCAGATCCTCGGCGCTTCCTCCAAGGCCGTGAACAAGAAGCTCTATGCCCGCATTCTGAAGGACAATCCGCTCGGTCAGGATGACCAGCAGACCCCGATGGGCATCATCCGCCGCGTGGACTGATCTCCCACCTGCACGAAAAACAGCTCCGGCACATAGGCTGTGTCGGAGCTGAAATTATGCGTGCGGAGGGGATCGGAATGGACTTTTCCCGGGAAAGGGCGCTGGCCTATGCGCACCGCTGGGCCTTTGGGCGGAATCCGGAGTATCTCGCCTTTGACCGGCTCGGCGGCGACTGCACGAGCTTTGTTTCGCAGTGCCTGCTGGCAGGCGGCGCACCGGAGGACCCGACGCCGCTGTGGGGCTGGTATTACCGCTCCAGGAACGACAAGGCGCCTGCCTGGAGCGGCGTCGAGCCGTTCTGGCGCTTTTTCACGCGCTCCGACCGCGAAGACGGCCTGCGCGGCGTAGAATGCGGCCCGGAAGATCTGCAGCCGGGCGATGTCATCCAGCTCAGCTTCGATGGGCGGCGTTATGCGCACTGCCTGCTCGTTGTGGGAACGGGGCGGCAGATCCTCGTCTGCGCCCACGATGAGGACAGCGATTTCCGCCCATTATCCACCTACGAGCGGCAGAAGACCCGCTTCCTTCACTGGATGCTGCCGTTCAGCAGCGCCTTGCCGAGCGCCTCCGGCGAGTGATAGATCGTCTGCGCCCCGGCTGCGCGCAGCTCGGCCTCCGTGCGGAAGCCCCAGCCGACCGTGGCGCAGGGGAGACCGGAATTCCTCGCAGTCTGCAGATCGACCTCGGAGTCGCCGAGATAGATCGCATCGTCCGCCGTGCTGCCGAGCCGCTGCAGTGCCGCGAGGACCATATCCGGCGCAGGCTTTTTGGAACAGGCAGGAGATTCGCCGACCGCAACGTCGATGATGCCGTCAAAATACAGCGTGCGGATGAGCTGCACGGCCGGATCGGCCTTGTTTGAGACGATGGCCATGCGGAAGCCCGCCTGCTGCAGGCGCTGCAGCAGCTCCGGAATGCCGGGATAGGGGACGGTCTTGTTGTGATAGTTTTCGCAGTAATGCGCCTTCATGCACGCCAGCGCACGCTCGATCTCGACCTCGGAGCTGCCCTGCGGTACGGCGCGGGTCAGCAGCATTTTCAGACCATTTCCGACAAACCGCCGGACCTCCTCCAGCGAGCGCTCCGGATAGCCATAGGTCCGCAGCGCAAAATTCGTGCTGTCGCGCAGGTCCTCCAGCGTGTTCAGCAGCGTGCCGTCGAGGTCAAATAACAGGGTCTTTCTCATAATGTGTCTCCTTTGGAGCCGGACGCGAGAGGGGATTGGCCTCTGCGGCGATCTTCAGCTCGGTATTTTCGATGTGGGTGTAAATCTCCGTCGTGTTCAGGTGCTCATGGCCGAGCACCTCCTGCACCGTTCTGAGGTCCACACCGTTTGCGACCATCAGCGTGGCCGCAGTGTGGCGCAGCTTGTGCGCGGAGTATTGCTCCGGGTCCAGCCCGGCCGCCAGCATGTGCTTTTTGACCAGACGGTGCACGGCCGTCACGCTCAGGCGCTTGTGGTCGCGGGAGCCGAACAGCGCCCGATCGTCATCCAGAACGATTTTGTTGCGTTCGGGAAGGTAGGTGTCCAGCGCCTCACGCGTCGTTTCGCCGAAATAGACGAAACGCTCCTTGTTTCCTTTGCCTGTTACGCGAATTCGATCGTTGTATACGTCATTTCGATTTAAGCCCACCAGCTCCGCGCGGCGGATGCCGCAGTTCAGAAACAGCATCAGGATCGCATAGTCGCGTGCCCGGTTCGGCCCGTCGACCGCAGCGAGCAGGCGGCGGCTTTCCTCGAGCGTCAGATACTTCGGCAGGGCGCGGCGCATACGCGGGTACTCGATGTCCTGCGCGGGATTCTCGTCGAGCAGCTTCGTGCGGGTGGTCAGATATTTGAAAAACGACTTGATGGCCGAAAGCTTCCGCGCGCGTGCCGATGCACCGAGGCCGGAGCCGTCCTGCGTCCTGCGTTCGCGGGCCAGATAGCTCAGGAAGTCGAAGATATCGTTCGTCGTCACGCTTCGCAGAAATTCGACATCGACGTGCCGGACGGAGATCGTCTCCAGATCGGTGTCGATCGACATTTCGCTGCGCATGAGCACAAGGAACCGCAGGAACATCCGCAGGTCCAGATGATATTCGTCGATGGTCTTGGGCGACTGGCCCTTGATGGTCTCGTGGTACGCCAGAAATTGCCGCAGGATCTCCGGAGTATCCGGATCGATCATAATAACACCTCCAAACAGGCGCCGGGACCGGAAAACCGGCATCCGGCTTTGTACGCCTCTATTATAGCATATCTCTGTTCCAAACGCAACAAAATTTTTATTTTGTTGCGTTCGTTCATTTCAACTGTTCGCGAGAATTCGGGACAGCATTCCGGCCGCCTCCGGTTGCTGCCGCTCTCCCTTCCGGCTGCGGGATCGTGCCCGCTGCGGCGTGAGCCTGAGCAATTCCGGAATCCGTTCGACCGGCTATCCGCAAGCTCGCAGGCCTCTCCATGAGCGCCCGATTTGTGCTTGGGGCTTGACGCCCGAACCGCGCTCTGGTATACTATAGCTGCAGACAGCGTATGGCCACCGGGGAATTGGACCCCGGCCGCCCAGCGCGGTCTGACGGGAGGTCTTCGGAAGCAGCAGCTGATTTGCGCCATTCGGGTTGCAGGCTTGCCTGCTCGTGCCGGAGGCCTCCTTCTTTTGCATCGCAGATACCCCGGCGTGCAGCCGGACCGGTATCTGCGTTCTTTTTATGTATTATATGCAGGAATTATATTCAATTTTGAGTCTTGTTTTGGCGGGAAATGGCGAATAATTCCCGGATTCCCCTGCCGATTTCTTTCATTTCTCCGTTTCAAGGTTATTTTTATGTTAAATCTTTCCATTCCCTCTTGACAAAAGGACTACTTCCCTGCTAAACTAGGTCAATAACTAACTGATATTTCGCGCACGCGTAATACACGCGTAATATCAGGAAATGAAAAAGGGAGGTAACCAAATGAAAGCCAGATTTCATCGCGCACTTGCGCTCCTGCTGGTGCTGGTCCTGACGCTGGGGTGCATCCCGGCCGTATCCGCCGTGCAGCCGAATGAGCCGGTCACCAACCCGGAACCGGCGGAGGAAGCCGCGCAGATGCCGGAAGGCTCCGATCTCGGCGCGATCCTGCAGGGAAACAAGGACGCAGAGCTCGAAGCGCTGCAGCCGGAGACCCCGAAGGACACCGATCTTGTCCGCGCCATCGTGGAGCTCGACGCTCCCGCCCTGACGGAGCAGAGCGGCATGTTCGCAGGAAAGGCTCTGACGGATGCGGGCCGCACAGCGCAGCAGAACGCCATTGCGGCACAGGAGCAGGTCGAAGCGAAGATCGCCGAGGCCGCACCGGAGGCTTCCGTGCGCTATTCCTATTCTCTCCTGCTCAACGGTATTGCGCTGGAATGCGCCTATGGCCATATCGCGGAGCTGGAAGCTCTGCCGGGCGTCAAGGCAGTCCATATGGTGCAGACCTATGAGCTCCCTACGGAGCCGAAGGTTACCTCCGGCGGCGGCATGATCGGCGCGCCGACAGCCTGGAATCTCGGCATGGACGGCTCCGGCATGGTCGTCGCCGTGCTGGACACCGGTCTTGACACCGACCACGCGGCCTTTGCCGTCGAGCCCAAGTCACCTGCCGTCGTGCGGGGCGACATCGATGAGATGCTTTCCGGGAGCGCGCTGCAGGCGCAGCGCCTTGTGCGGGACCTCTCCTCCAGCAGTGTCTACCTGAGCGGCAAGGTCCCCTATGTGTTCGACTATGCCGATCACGACACGGACGTCAACCATCACGGCGGCTCCGACCACGGCACGCACGTTGCCGGTATCGTTGCAGCCAACCCCGCGGACGGCAGCGTCACCGGCGTTGCGCCGCAGGCTCAGCTCATGATCTTGAAGGTCTTCCCGGACGGCAGCACCGGCGCAAACTCCGATGATATCCTTGCCGCGCTGGAAGACTGCGTCACGCTCGGCGTCGACGTCGTGAACCTCTCGCTCGGCTCCCCCGCCGGCTTTACTTACCGCAGCGACCTGCTGAGCACGATGGAGGTCTATGACCGTCTGGCCAAGGCCGGCATCATCGTTGCGGCGGCCGCAGGCAACGAATACTCCGCCGCCTATAAGAACCTGTGGGGCACGGACCTGTCGCTGACGTCCAACCCGGACTACGGCATCGTCGGCTCCCCGAGCTCCTATTCCCAGACCCTGTCCGTGGCGAGCGCCGACAACGTGACCGTCCGCAGCGCCTACTTTGAAGCGGCCGGACGCAAGATCACGTTCACGGATACGGCCACAACGAACAACCCCGAGGGCGGCTTCATCCGCGTGCTCGGCGGCAAGACGCTTGACTATGTCGTCGTGCCAGGCAGCGGCGAGGAGGCGGATTACGCCAACCTGAATGTCAAGGGCAAGGTCGCGCTCGTCAGCCGCGGTGTTACGACGTTTGCAGAAAAGCACGAAATGGCCCACGCCAAGGGTGCGGCAGCCTGCATCGTCTATAACACCGAGGCGGGCATGATCAACATGAGCATCGACTCGTTCCCGATCCCTGCGATCTTTATCTCGCAGGCAGACGGTCAGGCAATGGTCGCAGCCGCCAAGGACGCCGTCGGGACGCTGACCGTTTCCAACTCGACCTATGACGCTCCCTCCGAGACGGGCGGGCAGCCCTCCTCGTTCTCGTCCTGGGGCTCAACGTCCCAGCTGGAGATCACGCCGGACATCATGGCTCCCGGCGGCAACATCTATTCTTCCCGCGACAACAATTCCTATGGTCTGATGTCCGGCACGTCCATGGCGACGCCGCATCTGGCGGGCGCCAGCGCGCTGATGCTGGAGTACCTCCGCACGGCGGGCATCGAGGGCGACGCCATGACGCTGGCCTACGCGCTGATGATGAGTACGGCCGTCCCGGCCAAGGGCAGCAACGGCATAACGGCGTCCCCGCGCAAGCAGGGCGCAGGTCTTGTAAACCTTGCCTCCGCCATGGCGACGAAGGCCTATCTGCAGGTTGAGGGCAAAGAGCGTCCGAAACTGGAGCTCGGCGACGATCCCGACAAGACCGGCGAATATCAGATGACGTTCCGCGTGGTGAACTTCGGCACGGAGCCGCTGCAGTACGCCATCACCCCGACCGTCCTGACGGAAAACGCCGAAACGAAGGGCGATTACGGCAATGTGCAGGTCTATTTTGCCACGCAGACCTCGCGCGACATCACGGCGCAGACGACGTGGACGACGAACTGCGCAAACAACGTTGTGACCGTTCCCGCCAAGGGCACGGCAGATGTGACCGTGACGGTCAAGCTCTCCGATGCGCTGCGCAAGGAGCTTACGGACACGTTTGAAAACGGCATCTACATTGAGGGCTACATCACCCTGACGCAGCAGACCACGGCCGAGGGCGTCACAGGCTGCAACCTCTCCATTCCCTACCTTGCCTTCTACGGCGACTGGGATCAGGCCCCGGTCATCGACATCGGCTACTACTGGCAGAAGCTGCAGGGCGAGCCGAACTGGGCCAGCCAGTATCTGAACTACGGCGGCAGCATGCTCTCCGGAACGGGCAGCTTCTATGTGTTCGGCGGCAATCCCTATGCGCCGGAGCTGGCCTACTATCCGGAGCACAATACGCTCTCTCCCCTGCGCACGGACGGCTATTATGACAAGGTCGACCTGATCTACACCGCTCTGCTTCGTAATGCAAAGTCCCTGACCTATCGCATTACGGACGCCGAGACCGGTGAGACCTACTACCGCAAGGCAGTCGATTATGTCGGCAAGTCCGTCTATAATGCGAATTACGACACGATCCTCCCCGCGGGCTCCTTCACCTCGACGGCCATCGACCCATGGTACGGCGTGGATTCGGCCGGTGAGATGCTGAAGGATGACACGACTGTCATCGTCTCCATTGACGCCGAGCTCGATCACGACGGCTTCACGGCGGCGCAGAACAAAAACGCCCACTGGGAGTTCCCCGTCACCATCGACAATACGCCCCCGCAGATCCTGTCGTCGACCTCCGACGGCGAAACGCTGACGCTCGAGGTCGCGGATTCCCGTTACCTTGCTTATGTGGAGGTCTATGACGTGGAGCACATGAACGTGTTCTCCGAGCCGGTCTTCAGTCAGGGCTACAGCAGCAAGACCCCCGGCGAGACCGCGACGGTCCGCGTGAACGTATCGGGCCTCAACAAGGTCTATGTCTGCCTTGCGGACTACGGACGCAATGAAAAGGTCGTCACGCTCGATGCCAAGACCGGCAAGCTCATCGAATCCTCGCAGTTTGAGTATTTTGAGAGCAATGGCGAGATCACCATCACGGGCTACACCGGCTCGGAGCTGGACGTCGTTATCCCGGACGAGATCGGCGGCTACCCCGTCACCGCCATTGCGGAGAAGGCCTTCCAGCTCAACAAGACCGTCCGCAGCTTCACGATTGGCAGCAAGATCCGCTCCATCGGCTCGTGTGCCTTTGCTCGCTGCGCTTCGCTGACAAACATTTACGTTGACCGCGCCAACCCGTACTACCAGTCCATTGACGGCGTGCTCTACAGCGGCGACGGCAAGACGCTCTTGTCGTATCCGACCGCCAAGGCCTACAGCAGCTATCCCGTGGTCAGCGGCACGGAGACCATCGGCGAATATGCCTTCTTCCACAGCAAGGTGCAGACGGTCTTCCTGCCGGATACCGTCAGTACCATCGGTGATTATGCCTTCTACTATGCAGGCGAGCTTTCGTCCATCAATTTCCCCACCGCTCTGACGAGCATCGGCGATTCCGCGTTCTTCGCCTGCCAGAGCCTGACGGCGGTGGATATCCCTGCTACGATCACGCAGATCGGTCCCTCTGCGTGGGCGGCCTGCACGAGCCTGCCTGCCATCACCGTTGCGGCGGAGAACCCGAACTATACCGCCGTAGACGGCGTGCTCTACACGAAGGATATGACCGTTCTGAAGGTCTATCCCTTCGCCAAGTCCGGCGTCACGTTCACAGTTCCGGACAGCGTCGTGGAGCTGGAGGCCTATGCCTTTGCATACACCGGCATGCAGTCCATTGACGGCTGCGCAAACCTGCGCGCGATCGGCGACAGTGCTTTCTATTCCTGCACTGCGCTCAAGTCCCTGCCGGATGCCCCGAAGCTCGAGACCATCGGCGAGCGTGCCTTCTATTCCTGCAAGGCTCTGACGAGCCTGTCCTTCCCGGACAGCATGCGTTCCATCGGCGAATACGCCTTTGCATGGTGCACCGCCGTCAAGACGTTCGACTCCGGTAACGGTCTGCAGGAAACCGGCAAATACTCCGTCTATTACTGCACCGCGCTGACCACCGTTCGCCTCGGCAGCGGCATGAAGACGATTGGCGAGTATGCGTTCTATAAGTGCAGCAGGCTCGCCAATGTCGACTTCGGCACCTCGGTCCGTGAGATTGGTTCCTGCGCCTTCGGCGGCTGCTCGAAGATCACGGAAATCGTCCTGCCGGACAGCGTGGAGCTGGTCGAATCCGCAGCGTTCAACAGCTGCTCCACAGCGAAAACGCTCGTGCTGAGTCAGAACCTCCGCGAGATCGGTGCACGCGCCTTCATGGGTCTGAAGGGCATCAGCACCCTGACCATTCCGGACAGCGTGCAGAAGATCGGCAACTCCGCCTTTAACGGCCTGTCCAACCTGCTGGAGCTGCACCTGTCCGCCAAAACGCAGGAGTACGGCAGCGGCGTGTTCAGCTCTGCCTCGAAGCTCCCGCGCGTGGAGCTGCCGGAGGGCATGACCGCCGTTCCGGAGGAAATGTTCTCCAGCTGCAATGCGCTGACTGAGGTCGTCATCCCCTCTACCGTTACCCGCATCGAAAAGGGTGCGTTCCGCTCTTGCAAGAAGCTCGGCAATACGGAGCTGCCCGCCGGTCTGACCTACATCGGCGAATCGGCATTCTACTATGCCGCCATGACATCCGTGACCCTGCCCGCAGGCGTGACGGAAATTGGCGAGCGCAGCTTCTACAACATCACCGCGCTGACGGAATTCAACTTCAGCGAATCCCTCAAGACCATCGGCGATTTTGCCTTCTATGGCTGCGGAAAGCTGACCCGCATCGGCCTGCCGGATTCCGTGGAGTCCATCGGCACGTCCGCCTTTAACCGCTGCAGCTCCCTGCAGGAGGTTGTGTTCGGCAAGGGCCTTGCCTCCATCGGCAGCATGTGCTTTAACTACTGCCACAAGCTCGAGCGCTTTGTCGTGGACGAGGCGAATCCGAATTTCAAGAGTGTGGACGGCGTGCTCTACAACAAGAACGTCGATACGCTGGTCCTCTATCCGCAGGGCCGTCCGGATGCCTCCTTTACCATGCCGGAGACCGTGAAGCACATCGGCCCCTACGGCATCTATGAGCCGCAGCTGCTGCAGGCCGTCACCGTCTCCCCCATCCTTGAGACCATCGATGAGTTCGGCATGGCCGGGATCGCATTGACCGGCGTACTGAAGCTTCCCGCAACGATCACGAGCATCCACTTCAAGGCCTTCCAGTATGACGACGGCGTCACCGCCTTCGAGCTGCCGGAGAGCTGCGCGGCCTATGCCACGGTCGACGGCGTGCTCTATGACAAGGCTGTCACGCACCTGCTCGTCTACCCGGCAGGCCGCCCGGACGTCAGCTATGAGACGCCGGACACCGTCCGCACGGTCGGCAGCTACGCCTTCCACTCCTGCAAGTACCTCGAGAATATCCGCCTGACGGGCGTTGAAAAGCTCGAGGAGCGTGCATTCTCCACCGCAAAGGCACTGAAGCATATCGACCTGGCCAATTCCGTCCAGCTTATCGATACCTACGCCTGCGCCAATCTCAGCACGCTGACGTACCTCACCGGCACCGGCGCGCTGCGTGCCATCGGCGCAAACGCCTTCTCCAGCACGGGTCTGGAATTCGTGACTCTGCCCGCCATCGAGCTGCTCGGCCAGTATGCCTTCAGCTTCTGCAAGGACATGAAGCGCTGCGTCATCGGCAGCACGGTGCAGTCGATCTATGCCAGTGCGTTCAACTACTGCAAGGGCATGCATGAGGCCTACTTCCTCGGCGACCGTCCGGACAGCGTCGGCGCGAACATCTTTGCCAAGACTGCCAGCGATTTTACCATCTACTATGACGCAGCCAAGGCTGCGACGTGGGCGCCGTCCGGCGAGATCAAGTGGGGCGAATACCCCATCGCCCCGGCCACGTTCCACACCGTGCGCTTCCTCGATGTCGATCACAGCGTCCTGCTGGAGCAGCCCGTTGCCGAAGGTCATGCCGCCATGCTGCCGCCCGAGCCGCAGCGCGAGGAAGCCGCCTTCACCGGCTGGTCCGCAGACACGTCGAACGTGCAGCAGGATATGGATGTTCTGGCCCTGTATGACGGCCTAACCGACAAGGTGACGGTCAACGTCATCGCCGGAGAGAACGGTACCGTCGATCCGCTCGGCGAGACGGCCTGCTTCTATGACGGCGAGCTGAAGCTCACGATCCAGCCGAACGAGGGCTATCACACCGACCGCGTGCTCGTAAACGGTGAGATCACCGCCTGCGAGGACGACACCCTCACGCTCGAGCACATCCGCAGCAATACGACGGTCACTGTTCTGTTTGCGCGCAACACCTACACCGTCAGCCTTGCAGACGGTCTGACCGGCAATGTCTTTGCCACGCTGCCCGTGGAATACGGCGAGGATGCCGTTCTGCCGGAGGTCACACCGTGGCACGAGGGCTACCACTTCACCGGCTGGAGCGCCGACGGCAGAAACATCACCGCCGACTGCACCATCACGGCAAATTACGAGCAGAATTCCTACACCGTCCGCTTTGTGGACTATGACGGCACGGAGCTGTCCGTCCAGACCGTCCTGCATGGCGAGGCTGCGGAGCTGCCCGCTTCCCCGGCACGCGAGGGCTATACCTTCGTCGGCTGGAGCGGCGATGTCTCCGCCGTCACCTGTGATATGACCGTCACGGCCCTGTATGCGGTCAAGACCTGCACCGTCTTCTTCACGGATTGGAACGGCACGGTCCTGAAGACGCAGGAGGTCAGCTACGGCGAGGACGCCGAAGCGCCGCAGGCGCCGTCGCGTGAGGGCTACACCTTCACCGGCTGGAGCGGCGACTACACGAACGTCACCGAGAGCCGCATCCTCATGGCGCAGTATGAACGCCTGTCGTTCACGGTCCGCTTCGTGGACTACGACGGCACGGAGCTGTCTTCTCAGTCCGTATTCTGGGGCGAGGCTGCCGCAGCACCGGAGGCCCCGGCGCGCGAGGGCTACACCTTCACCGGCTGGGATGCCGACTTCTCGAACATCCGCAAGGACCTCACCGTCACGGCGCAGTACCGCTTCGTGCTGAGCTTCGCCGACGTGTCCGAGACGGACTGGTTCTGTGAGGACGTCCGCTGGGCCGTGGAGAACGGCATCTTCCAGGGCGTCGGAAACGGCCTGTTCGCACCGGAGCAGGCACTCACCCGCGGTCAGCTCGTCACGGTCCTGTACCGCATGGTCGGTTCTCCAGAGCCGAAGGCAGAGGCAAACTTCCGCGATGTCGCAGCTGACAGCTACTATGCCAAGGCTGTCGCCTGGGCCAACGAGAACGGCATCGTGCTCGGCATGGGCGACGGGACGTTTGATCCGGATTCCGCCGTCACGCGCGAGCAGATGGTCACGATCTTCTTCCGCTATGCCAAGTTCTGCGGCGTGAAGACCGAGGCCGGAATGCTCGATGCCTTCCGCGATGCTGCCAGCGTCAGCGATTATGCCCGCGAGGCCATGGGCTGGGCCGTGAAGGCCGGGCTCGTCAAGGGCGACAGACAGGATCTCATGCCGAAGGCAACGGCAAGCCGCGCACAGGCTGCCGCTATCCTGCATCGCTTCGCGGCTGTCGTGGAGAAATAAACGTGGCATTTCCCGCAAGCATATGATATAATGGGCACATAAACACGGCATATAAACACATAGAGCCCCCGGCATGGCCCTGCTGTGCCGGGGGCGCTTCCAAGAAAGGAGAATGCCTCATGAAGCAGATCGTTTTACGCTCCCCTGTAGTGCTGTATGAGACCGTCGAGGCCCTGTATCAGCATGTAAACGGCCTGTCCGTCGAGGGGCGCAAGCGGGATCTGCTCCAGAAATTCGGTTCCAAGCTCACCCGCACGGAGCGGGAGCAGATCGAGCAGAGCTGCGCGCTTGCCGCGAAGGTGGCAGAGGCAGCCTGCACCGGACTGGAGGACGGCCCGGCTCTGGAGACGTTCTTTCGCAAGTGGGAGACGGAGAGCAAGTGGCAGAATACCTGCCTTGCCAAGCTGATGATCTTCAGCTTCCTCGATATCCGGACGACCGATCTGGAGCAGTCGCTGCAGCGCACCCGGCAGTCCGCCGAGGAGCGGCTGAACGGCCCCTATCTCCTGCGGGACATCAATTCCGGCGGCATCAGCTTCTATGCGGCGGAGCCGGGGCAAACGATCCCGCCGCTGTCCGAACAGCTGGACGGCCTGATGATCGAGGAGCAGTACCGCTGGCGGCTTTATAAGCTGCTGACGAACTATTCTGCGATGTTTGACGAGCTTTCCGCCCTTCTGCGCCCTGCCGCGCAGCGGGTGCAGGATATTCTGCCGCGGATCCTGCCGCAGCTGCAGCCGGTCTACGACCACTGGGAGCAGTATTTTGCGAAACACGCCTTTTCGGAGCTGCTGGAGCGATTTACGAACCAGAGCATGCAGCTGGCCGAAATGGACACCTATATCAACCTCAGCCTCGTAGCAGGCGGCGACATGATCTATACCTATGACGAGCTGGCGTGCAGTGACTGCCGCCAGGTCTACCTCGGCGTGCTGCTGCACGAGAACTTCCGCGTCGACCGCCTGCAGATGACGGATGACGGCATCTGCAGTCTGCTCAAACTCGTCGCGGACCGGAGCAAGTTCGAGCTGCTGCGCCGCTGCGCGCGTCAGCCGTCCTACTGCCAGCAGCTTTCCCGGGAAATGGGACTGACGACCGCTACCATCTCGCGCCACATGAGCCTGCTGCTTGAAGCAGGCCTCGTCCGCGCCCGCAAGGGCGAGAGCCGCATTTACTACACCATCGACCGTGAGGCCGTGGCCGCCCTCTGCGACGCCGTATATACGACGCTCCTGCCGGAGCAGCTTCACTGACAGGGTGATCTTTTTGCCGGCTTTTGGACAATCGTAAGAATTTCCCTATTGCGGCTTTTTGAAAAATACGGTAAAATAGGGTCGATAATTCGTGCCGCGTCAGCGGCAGACTGGTGGTAATCATATGAGTGAAACCAAGAAAAATGCAGTGAAGCGCATCGGCGTGCTCACGAGCGGCGGCGACGCCCCCGGTATGAATGCGGCCGTTCGTTCCGTTGTCCGTGCCGCCGTGTACCGCGGCATCGAGGTCGTAGGCATCCGCCGCGGCTGGAACGGCCTGATCAACGGCGACATTGTCCGTCTGGACGAGCGCAGCGTGGCACATATCATCGACCGCGGCGGCACGATCCTCTACACCGCCCGCAGCGAGGAATTCCGCACGGAGGAGGGCCAGAAGAAGGCCGTCAGCACCTGCAAGCTCCTCGGGCTGGACGGCATTGTCGCCATCGGCGGCGACGGCACGTTCCGCGGCGCGCTGGCCCTGTCGAAATACGGCATCTCCGTCGTCGGCCTCCCCGGCACGATCGACAACGACATCGCCTGCACGGATTACTGCATCGGCTTTGACACGGCGGCCAACACGGCCATTGAGTGCATCGATAAGCTGCGCGACACCATGCAATCGCACGAGCGCTGCTCCGTCGTGGAAGTCATGGGCCGCAACGCCGGTCATCTGGCGCTGTATGTCGGCCTTGCCGTCGGCGCGACGGCCGTCCTCGTGCCGGAGAGCAAGGAGAGCTTCGACACCGAGATCATCGAAAAGATCCGCAATGCCCGTCTGAACGGCTTCACGCACTATATGGTCGTCGTTGCGGAGGGCGCAGGCAGCGCCTTCGACGTCGCCAACCGCATCCGCGATGAGATCGCGCTCGATCCGCGCGTGACCGTCCTCGGCCATGTGCAGCGCGGTGGTTCCCCCACGGCCCGCGACCGCGTTATGGCAACGCGTATGGGCTATCGCGCCGTGGAGATCCTTGCGGCGGGCAGCACGAACCGCATCGTCGGCGTACATCAGGGCAAGATCTTCGACATCGACATCGACGAGGCGCTCAGCATGAACAAGGGCCTCGATATGGAAGAATGGGCCGTTCTGGAAGCC
>ENA-OZIL01000672-OZIL01000672.1-human-gut-metagenome-genome-assembly--contig:-NODE-672-length-15045-cov-10.804603_pt1 | contig 15045 bp, 16 predicted proteins | sample MGYA00244057_ERZ653706 | MGnify/ENA primary metagenome ERZ653706 (study PRJEB26926, sample SAMN06165266) | human gut metagenome | biome: ENVO:00009003; feature: ENVO:2100002; material: ENVO:00002003...
GGACACGACCTTGCCGACGCGAGTCTTGCGGGAAGTCGTTCTTACTTCAGTCATTTCCTTCTACCTCCTCAGCGCCCGAGCTGCTTTTCGCGGATAACGGTAAGCACACGGGCTATGTCGCGCCGCGTTGCGGAGATGCGGGTCGGGTTGTCGAGATGATTAGTCGCGTGCTGCATCCTGAGCATGAACAGATCCTTCTTGAGCTCAGCCAGCTTCGCGTTCAGCTCGGTCTCGGACATAGAGCGTATTTCGTTTGCCTTCATCTCATTCACCGCCTGTCTCTGAATCCGCCTTGCTGACGACCTTGGTCTTGCAGGGCAGCTTGTGGCTGGCAAGGCGCAGAGCCTCGCGCGCGGTCTCCTCGGAGACGCCCGCTATCTCAAACAGCACCCTGCCCGGCTTTACTACCGCGACCCAATACTCGGGAGAACCTTTACCGGAACCCATACGGGTCTCGGCGGGCTTCGCGGTCACCGGCTTGTCCGGGAACACTTTGATCCAAACCTGGCCGCCGCGCTTGGTGTAGCGCGTCATGGCGATACGGGCGGCCTCTATCTGATTGGAGGTCAGCCAGCAGGGCTCCTGTGCCTGGAGACCGAACTCACCGTAGTTAACCACGTTGCCTCGGGTCGCCTTGCCCTTCATGCGGCCACGCTGTACCCTGCGGTACTTGACTCTCTTCGGCATCAGCATCAGTTGCTGCCCCCTTCCTTGTTCTCCGTCCTCGGAGCGCCCTGGCCTGCCGGCCTGGGTCCGCGGTTGTAGCCGCCCTGACGGTCACGATTGTAGCCGCCCTGGCGATCCCTGTTGTAACCGCCCTGGCGGTCACGGTTGTAGCCGCCCCTGCGGTCGTCGCGCCTGTCGCGCCTGCGCTCCTGCGGCTTGGAGAGGTCCATCGTGCGCGGGGTGGTGCGCAGGGTCTGGCTCAGGACCTCGCCCTTGTAGATCCACACCTTGACGCCGATGCGGCCGTAGGTCGTGGCGGCCTCAGCGAAGCCGTAGTCGATGTCGGCGCGCAGGGTCTGCAGGGGGATGGTGCCCTCGTGGTAGCACTCGCTGCGGGCGATCTCGGCGCCGCCCAGACGGCCGCCGCACATGACCTTGATGCCCTTGGCGCCCATGCGCATCGCGCGGCCGATGGAGTTCTTCATCGCGCGGCGGAAGCCGATACGGCGCTCCAGCTGGCCGGCGATGTTCTCGGCGACGAGCTGCGCGTTCGTATCCGGGGTGCGGACCTCAACGATGGAGAGAGCAACCGGCTTGCCGATCATCTTGCTGACCTGGGCCTGGAGCTTCTCGATCTCAGCGCCGCCCTTGCCGATGACTACGCCAGGACGAGAGCAGTGGATGTAGATCCTGACCTTGTTGCTGTCGCGCTCGATCTCGATGGTGGGGACACCGGCGGAGTAGAGGGTCTTTTTCAGGAACTTGCGGATGTTGTAGTCCTCGACGATGAGGTCGCCGACCTTGTCGTTCCTGGCGTACCAGCGGGAATCCCAGTCCTTTATGACGCCGACGCGGAGGCCGTGCGGATTAACTTTCTGTCCCATATTTCTCCGCCTCCCTTATTCCTTCTCAGCCACGACCACGGTGATGTGGCTGGTGCGCTTGTTGATCCTGAACATACGGCCGTGAGCCCTCGGCTGGCCGCGCTTCAGGATGGGACCCGCATCGACGAAAGCCTGCTCGACGTAGAGCTTCTCGGGGTCCATCTCGAAGTTGTTCTCCGCGTTGGCAACGGCGCTCTTGAGCACCTTGATGACGTACTCGCAGCCGGCCTTCGGAGTGTTCTCCATCAGGGCCTGGGCGTAAGCCGCTTCCTTGCCGCGGATCATGTCGCAGATTATCTGCACCTTGCGGGGAGCGATGCGGACGTACTTCGCCTGCGCCCGCGCGGTCTTAAGTTCTTCCATGTTCTCTCCCCCTTACTTGCCGGTCTTGCCGCCCGAGTGGCCGCGGAAGGTCCTGGTGGGCGCGAACTCGCCCAGCTTGTGACCGACCATGTCCTCGGTGACGTAGACGGGAACGTGACGGCGTCCGTCGTGGACGGCTATCGTGTGTCCGACGAAGGACGGGAATATCGTCGAGGCGCGGCTCCAGGTCTTGAGGACCTTCTTCTCGCCGGCCTTGTTGAGCTCATCGACGCGCTTGAGCAGCTCGGGAGCTGCGAACGGGCCTTTCTTAATGCTTCTGCTCATTTGCTCTTTCCCTCCTTACTTCGCGTTGCGGCGCTTGACTATGAACTTATCGGTGCGGTTCTTAGTCTTGCGGGTCTTGTAGCCCAGCGCCGGCTTGCCCCAAGGAGTGACGGGGCCCGGACGTCCGACAGGGGCCTTGCCCTCGCCGCCGCCGTGCGGGTGGTCGCAGGGGTTCATGACGGAGCCGCGGACCGTCGGGCGGATGCCCATGTGGCGCTTGCGGCCGGCCTTGCCGATGGAGATGTTGCTATGGTCGATGTTGCCGACCTGGCCGATCGTGGCCTTGCAGTTCATGCGGACCTTGCGGTACTCGCCGGACGGCAGACGGACGGTGGCCATGTCGCCTTCCTTGGCCATGAGCTGAGCGGCCACGCCCGCGGAGCGGACCAGCTGCGCGCCCTTGCCGGGGTAGAGCTCGATGTTGTGGATGACGGTGCCGACCGGGATGTTCGCAAGCGGCAGGCAGTTGCCCGGCTTGATGTCCGCGGCGGCGCTGCTCAGGACGCTGTCGCCGGCGGCCAGTCCGACCGGGGCGAGGATATAGCGCCTCTCGCCGTCCTCGTACTCGCAGAGCGCGATGAAAGCGGAGCGGTTCGGGTCGTACTCGAGCCTCAGGACCTTCGCGGCGACGTCCATCTTGTCGCGCTTGAAGTCGATGACGCGGTACTTCCTGCGGTTGCCGCCGCCCTTGTGGCGGACGGTGATGCGGCCGTAGCTGTTGCGGCCGGAGTTCTTCTTCCTGACCTCTATGAGTCCCTTCTCGGGCTTCGCGTGCTTGTCGACGCCGTCGAATCCGGACACGCTCATCTGGCGCCTGGCGGGAGTCGTGGGCCTGTAGGTTTTAATAGACATATCTCATATCCTCCCTTACACCATGCCCTCGAAGAGCTCGATGCTCTTGGAGTCCTCGCTCAGCTTCACAACGGCCTTCTTCCAGGTCTTGGTGTAGCCCTGCGGGTACGCGCCCGTGCGCTTCTTCTTGCCGTTCACCGTGGTGGTGGTGACGCGGATGACCTTCACTCCGAAGATCTCCTCGACGGCCTTCTTTATCTCGATCTTATTGGCATCCTTAGCGACCTCAAAGGCATACTTCTTGATGTCGAGGTCCTCCATCGACTGCTCGGTGATGATGGGGCGGATGACGATATCGTACGCGGTGGCCATCAGGCGAACACCTCCTCGATCTTCTGCAGCGCGGCCTTGTCGACCACGAGCACGCGGTTGTTGAGAACTTCGTAAGCGGAGATGATGGTGGCGGTGGTGGTGGTGACGCCCGGGATGTTCCTGGCGGACTTCACAACGGCCTCGTCCACGTTCTCCGTGATGACCATGGCCTTGCCCTCGACGCCGATCTTCTTCAGGAACTCGGCAAAGGGCTTGGTCTTGATCTCTTCGACCTTGAGGCCGTCGATGACGAGGATGCTCTCCTCGGCGGCCTTGGCGCTCAGCGCGCTCTTGAGCGCGAGGCGGCGGGTCTTTTTGGTGAGGGAGTAGCGGTAGTCGCGCGGCTTCGGAGCGAAGGCGACGCCGCCGTGACGCCACACCGGGCTGCCGGCGTAACCGGCGCGGGCGCGGCCCGTGCCCTTCTGACGCCAGGGCTTCTTGGTGGTGTAGCTGACCTCGCCCTTGGTCAGAGCGCTCTGGGTGCCCTGCCTCTGGTTGGCGAGATAGTTCTTGACGGACGCATGGAGGACGGCCTCATTGGGCTCTATGCCGAAAACGGCCTCGGAGAGCTCGTATTCGCCGACTTTGTCGCCTGCCATGTTGTAGATGACTGCTTTAGGCATTTAACTCTCTCCTTTCTTTAGCCTCTGGCCGAACGCTTCTGCGGGTTCGTGCTGATGGTCGGGGTCGCGGGACCCTTGCGGACGAACTTCTTGACGGAGTTCTTCAGGTACACGATGCCGCCCTTGGGGCCGGGGATCGCGCCGCGCACGACTATCATATTGAGTTCGGGGTCGACCTTGACAACGTCGAGGTTCTGAACGGTGACCTGCTCGACGCCCATGTGACCGGCGCCGATCTTGCCCGGGAAGATCCTGGACGGGTCGGTGCTGGAGCCCATGGAACCGGCGTGACGGTGGACGGGGCCGCCGCCGTGGCTGGTCGGGGTCCTGCCGGCGTTCCAGCGCTTCACGACGCCGGCGTAGCCCTTACCTTTGCTGATGCCGGTGACGTCGACGCGCTCGCCCTCTTTGAACACGTCGGCCTTCAGGACGTCGCCAACGTTCAGGGCGGAGCAGTCCTCGAGGCGGAACTCGTGCAGGTGCTTCATGAGGCCGACGCCGGCCTTCTCGAGGTGGCCCTTCTCGGGCTTTGTCAGCTTCTTCGCGGCGACCTCGCCGTAGCCGAGCTGGACGGAATCGTAGCCTTCCTTGTCGGCCGTCTTTTTCTGGACGACGACGCAGGGACCCGCCTCAATGACGGTCACCGGTACGACCTTGCCCGCCTCATCGAAGATCTGCGTCATGCCGACCTTCCTGCCGATGATGGCTTTCTTCATGTCTATTTCCTCCTAACGGTTATTGGTTGAGGGGCGTCTTGCGCTCCCCCAACATGACCCTGCCCACTCACGCAAGTCATGGGCAAATGGGTTATAAATGATTTTGCGCGGCTCAGAGCTTTATCTCGATCTCGACGCCGGCGGGGAGTTCAAGGCTCATCAGGGCCTCGACGGTCTTCTGGGTGGGGCTCATGATGTCGATGAGTCTCTTGTGGGTGCGGCGCTCGAACTGCTCGCGGCTGTCCTTATATTTGTGGACGGCGCGCAGGATGGTCACGACTTCCTTCTTCGTCGGCAGGGGGATGGGACCGGAGACCTTCGCGTCCGTGCGCTTGGCGGTCTCGACTATCGTCTCCGCGGCCTTGTCGATGAGCTGGTGGTCGTAGGCCTTGAGCCTGATGCGGATCATTTTCTTTGCTGCCATGTTTTTTCCTCCTGATTTCGTACTTAGGCGGTTTCCGCCGCCCAGTGGTACGGTGAGCTGATTTTCATACACGCAACCGTGCGTATCAGGCCCTGCCCGAAAAACAAACCGGCTTTTGGCCGGTCTGCCCGCGCAGGCGATATACGCCATGCACGAAAAAAGCTCAGCCGCCCGATTTCGCGTACTAAGACGCCGGACATACTCCACGGAAGTTACCGGCATTCGCCGCAATCTCCCGCTTCATCGCATAATACGCCCACCCCTGGCAGGCGCTCAATTAGAATACCAAAGGGTGGGCGTGTTGTCAATAGCTTTTTTTACTTTTCGGAGAATTTTTGACTTTATTTTTGTGAAATATTTTCTGCAATGGCCTCCGCGAGCTTATCGAGCTGTTCCAGCTGCCCCTCGCCCAGCGAGGACATGACCTTCACCGTGTCCCCGATAAACTCCATGCCCTTGAGCCCCTCGAGTATGCCGCGCATGAGCTTGCCGCTCATGGGCGCCCAGGAGCCGTTCTCTATGAGCGCGACCTTGCGGTTCTGCAGGTTGTGCGCCGCAATGTCGTGCAGCAGCTGCTCCATCGTCACGAACATCCCCGCGTTATAGGTCGTCGCGGCAAAGACCAGGTGGCTGTACTTGAAGGCGTCGGAGACGATGTAGCTCGCCGGGGTGACGGAGGTGTCGTACATCTTGACCTTAACTCCCCTGTCGCAGAGCCTGGCGGCCAGGATGTTCGCGGCGTTCTCCGTGTTGCCGTAGACCGAGGCGTAGGCGATGAGCACGCCCTCGACCTCGGGCGTGTAGCTGCTCCACTGGAGGTACTTCTCCAGGAAGTCCCCGAAGCCCTCGCGCCAGACGAAGCTGTGCAGCGGGCAGACCAGCTTTATCTCCAGCCCCGCGGCCTTCTTGAGCGCCGCCTGCACCTGCGGGCCGTACTTGCCGACTATATTTGTATAGTAGCGTCTGGCCTCGTCTATGCACTCGTGCATGAAATCGACCTCGTCCGCAAAGATGCGCCCGTTCAGCGCGCCGAAGGAGCCGAAGGCGTCTGCGGAGAAGAGGATCTTATCCGTCTTGTCGTAGGTCATCATGACCTCGGGCCAGTGGACCATGGGGGCCATGACAAAGGTGAACTCGTGCCTGCCGGTGCTGAGCACGTCGCCCTCCGCGACGATGTGCAGCCTCGAATCCAGGTCCGCGTGGAAGTAGTTCTGGAGCATGGTCTTGACCTTCGCGTTGCAGACGATGGTCGTCTCCGGATATCTGAGCGCGACGTCGCCGATGGTCGCCGCGTGGTCGGGCTCCATGTGCGAGATGACAAGGTAGTCCAGGCTCCTGCCACCCAGCTCGTGGGCCAGGTTCTCGAAGAAGTTGTGGCAGACGGCCTTGTCTACAGTGTCGAAGAGGATGGTCTTTTCATCTTTAATAAGGTAGGAGTTATACGAAACGCCGTCCGGCACTCCGTAGACACCCTCGAAAAAGGCGAGGCGTCTGTCGTCCGCGCCTACCCATACCATATCGTCTGTTATACGCTTGGTGCAATACATTATATATATACCTCCTATGTGTGTTTCTCAGGATGTCTACATCTTATCCCCAAGCGAAAAAATTGTCAATCGCGTTTCCACTTTGCGCCCTGCGGCGTGTCGATTATCGTGATGCCTTCGGCCTTGAGCATGTCGCGGATGCGGTCTGCCTCCGCGAAGTTCTTGGCCTTTTTGGCTGCGGCGCGCTCGGCGAGCAGGCCCTCTATGCGCGGGTCGGACTCCTGGGGCTCTCCCTTCTTGCGGAGCTTTGCGGCTGCCTCTATGAGGTTCAGACCAAGCACCTTGTCGTAGTCCGCGACTATGGCGAGCTTCGTGGCGTCGTTCACCGGGGCCTTGAGCGCGTCGTAGAGCGCCGTGACGGCCAGCGAGGTGTTCAGGTCGTTGTCCAGCGCGGCTTTAAAACTTTCGCGCAACTTTTCAGCCGCGGCTTCGTCTATCTGAGCGGGAGCATCCGAGAGCGCCGTGATGCGGTTCACGAGCTTCTGGTAAGCACCCGCGGCGTTGTCGAGATTTTCCCAGGAAAATACAAGGCTCTTGCGGTAGTGGCTCTGGAGGCAGAAGAAGCGGTAAGCCAGAGGATCGTAGCCCTTCTGCTCCAGGAGCGAGACGGTGAGGAACTCGCCCTTGGATTTACTCATCTTGCCGCTGTTGGTGTTCAGGTGCAGGACGTGGACCCAGAAGTTGCACCACTTGTGGCCGAGGTAGGCCTCGGACTGGGCGATCTCGTTCGTGTGGTGCGGGAAGGCGTTGTCTATGCCGCCGCAGTGGATGTCCAGGTCCTCGCCCAGGTGCTTCATGCTGATGCCCGAGCACTCGATGTGCCAGCCGGGGTAGCCCACGCCCCAGGGAGAATCCCACTTGAGGGCCTGGTCCTCGAACTTGGACTTCGTGAACCAGAGGACGAAGTCGTTGCGGTTGCGCTTGTTCGTGTCCTCCTCCACGCCCTCGCGGACGCCGACGTCGAGGTCGTCCGCCTCGAAGTCGTTGAACACGAAATAGCGCTCCAGCTTCGAGGTATCGAAATACACGTTGCCGCCTGCAAAGTAGGCGTAGCCTGTGTCCATCAGCTTCGAGATTATCTTGATATACTCGTCGATGCAGTTCGTGGCGGGCTCGACGACGTCGGGCGTTTTGATATTGAGCTTGCGGCAGTCGCCGAAGAAGGCGTCGGTATAGAACTTCGCTATCTCCATGACGGTCTTGTGCTCGCGCTTTGCGCCCTTGAGCATCTTGTCCTCGCCGGTATCGGCGTCGGAGGAGAGGTGGCCGACGTCCGTGATGTTCATGACGCGCTTGACGTTGTAACCGGCGTAGCGCAGATATTTCTCCAGCACGTCCTCCATGATATAGCTTCTGAGATTGCCGATGTGCGCATAGTGGTAGACGGTGGGACCGCAGGTATACATCTTGACGATGTCCGGGTGCAGGGGGACGAACTCCTCCTTGGTACGGGTAGCGGAATTATAGAGCTTCATTTGTATTCCTCCTCTATCTCATGTCGTCGCCCGCGGCGGCCTTGAGCCGGTTCAGCTCGGCGCGGAGGCTCACGACCTCCTGGACCAGCGGGTCAGTGACGTTTATCTGCTCGACGTTGCCGACGTAGTCCACGTTTTCGCCCTTCTTCTTGACGACGCGTGCCGGGGAGCCGACTGCGGTGCAGTCCGGGGGAATCTCCGAGAGGACGACGGCGTTGGCCGCCACGCGGCTGTTGTCCCCGACTTTGAAGGGACCCAGGACCTTGGCCCCGCTGCCTATGAGCACGTTGTTGCCGATGGTGGGGTGGCGCTTGCCGGTGTCCTTGCCGGTGCCGCCGAGGGTCACGCCCTGGTAGATGAGGCAGTCGTCGCCTATCTCGGCGGTCTCGCCTATGACGATGCCCATTCCGTGGTCGATGACGAGGCGCTTGCCTATTTTCGCGCCGGGGTGTATCTCGATGCCCGTGACGCGGCGGCTGTGCTGCGAAATGATGCGGGCCAGCAGCTTGTGGCCGTGGGTGTAGCACCAGTGGGCGCGCTTGTGGCTCTGGGTAGCCTTTATCCCGGGGTAGAGCAGCCAGACCTCAAAGGAGCTTCTGGCGGCAGGGTCTCTGGCCTTGTAGGCCTCGATGGTCTCGCGCAGGTCTTTGAACAATTTTACCTCCTACATAAGGTGGCGAGAGCGCGCTGAACAAAAAAATAGCTCCCATGCCCTGTGGCATGAGAGGCGCAGTTCATACGCGGTTCCACTCTCGCTTATCACTCTCCGGCGAATACCGGTTTGCCGCTTAACGCGCGGCGCACGGGGCGGCATTTCCTCCGTCCGAGGCTCCGGGGCGCATTTCGGGCGGCTCCTTGACAGCGCCGCTCACAGCCGACGGCGGCGCCTCTCTGAGACAGGTGTGGGACCCTACTTCTCCCCTTCACAGCCATTCATACCCTATTATATTAGCACAGCCCTCATGGCGTGTCAAACATTTTTGTGTCGATAAAAATATTCCTTAAATTCAGTTTAATATCCGCAGCTGTATCTTGCAATTAATACAGTTTGCTGATATAATTTTGGTTGGACAGGAATACTTTTAACAAATGGAGGTAGACGAAAATGAAGTCCAAATTCAAAAAACTAATGGCGGCAGCACTGGTCCTCTGCCTTGTCCTGGCCTTGCTGCCCGCAGCCGCATTCGCAGACGGTGGAACGGGTGCCGGTAGTGCGGAAACCACTACAGATCCGGATAACCAAGATGCGGAGCCCCAGAATCCCGACCCGCTTGTTGGTAATACCTACACAATCAAAGTCCAGAACAACAAGGGCAGCGCACCCGCAAACGGGACCGTAACAGTTACAGTTAATGACGGCGAGGCTAAAACAGTCTCTGAGGGAAATCAGGAGTTCACTGCCGCAGCTGGCGACGAGGTCGCCGTTGAATGCACAGCCAATCCGGGCGCTGCGTTCGTATCCCTTGAATCTGGTGACGTCGATCTTGGCGAGGGCGGCGGTGGAACTTTCACTTTCGAAATGCCTGCGAAAGATGTTACTCTCACGGTCTCGTTCCAGCGTCTGTACAGCATAACCACAGCCACTGATCTGGTCATCGAGAACGGTAAAATCAGCTTCCCTGAAGAGGCCTACAACACTCAGGAGGTCACCATCAAGGCAATGCCTGATGCTGGCTATGAGCTTGAAAGTGTTAGTGTAAATGGTGTTGATCGGGATTATACCGCTACTGTTACCGTTTCCGGCAACGTGGCAAAGTTTACCATGCCTAACTTTGCTGTCATTATAAATGGTGTGACCTTCAAACCGGTAGCTGTCGAACCCACTTATACGGTCGGCTATGACGTTGTTGGCGGTGGCGGCGAAATCTCTGTTTCCAACCAAGCTTATCATAAAGGGGATGCCGTCAACGTCGTTGTTACCGCCTACCCCGGCTATGAACTCGACAAACTCGTGTATGTAAACCTGGGTGCTGACGGCGAGTGGAATGGCACAGCTCCTGTTACTATCAGCAACAAGCAGTTTGCAATGCCCGGCAATAGCGTTAAGGTGCTCGCCACCTTCAAGCAGGTCGCGGATACATACACCATCAGCACCAATATTACCGGCGAGGGTACTGTGACCGTCAGCCCGACCGGCCCGGTTGCTAAAGACACTCTGGTCACCGTGACCGCAACGCCTTTCGAGGGATACAAACTCGCTCTCCTGAACTACAGCTTCGACGGCCACACCTTGGCTCCCGTCGACATCATGGACAGCGGGACGTTTTGGATGCCGGCGCACAACATAACCGTCAACGCCGTGTTCGTACCCGTCTCCGGCGAGTACGCCATCAATGTCAAGACTGACGGCGGCTGCACGGTCATTTCGGAGAAAACCGCCGCGTACGGCGAATATGTCACGATCGACATCGACATGAACGCCGGCCACCACCTCTATAACGTGTACCTCGACAACGAGCTCGTCACCGACGACGTGTACTGGTACGACGGACAGTGGCACTACAGCTTCTATATGCCCAATCATGACGTGGACATCTACGTCACCACCACTACCAAGTACTTCGTCAACCCCGTCTACAACATCGACGGCGGCGCGGTGGAAGTCTGGGTCAAGGACGCCGGCGGCTGGGACAGCACCATCTTCGCCGATAAGGGCGACTGGGTCTGCTTCAAGGTCAGCCCGTACAGCGGCTATGAGCTCGGCAGCGTCAGCGTCACCGGGCGCTGGAGCAACCAGAGCTACGACGTCCACTACAACAACTACGACGGCTGCTACTACTTCAAGATGCCCGGCGAGAGCGTTGACCTCTCCGTCAGCTTCGTCGACGGCCAGCACAGGGTGTACGTCAAAGATGTCTCGAACGGCAGCCTGACTGCCAACGTCAATTGGGCTGCCGAGGGCGACAAGGTCTATGTCACCGCCAAGCCCAGCAAGGGCTATGAGCTCACCTGGCTCTCCGTCAAGGCCGCGGACGGCACCGTCCTCAAGATCTATGAGGCCCTGGGCGAGAACACCTATTACTTCTACATGCCCGACCAGTACGTCACGGTCTCCGGCATCTTCTCGCTCATCAGCTCCGGCCTGCCCTTCGTGGACGTGAACTCCGGTGCGTGGTATTATGACGCGGTCTCCTTTGTCTACAACAAGGGCATCATGAACGGCGTCACCTCCACCACCTTCGAGCCGAACTCCACCATCACCCGTGGCATGGTCGTGACGATGCTCTGGCGCATGGCCGGCGAGCCCTACGTCAGCGGCGGCTCCTTCTCCGACGTGGCCTCCGGCCGCTACTACAGCACCGCCGTCGCCTGGGCTGCCAAGAACGGTATCGTGGACGGCTACAGCAGCACCGTGTTTGGTGTGAACGACCCCGTCACCCGTGAGCAGTTCGCCACCATCCTCTACCGCTACGCCAAGTACATGGGCTACAGCACCACCGGCTCCAGCCTCACGGGCTACTACGACGCCAACAGCGTCAGCTCCTGGGCCAGAGACGCCATGGGCTGGGCCGTCAAGAACGGCATCATTACCGGCTCCGGCAACTCGAGGCTCAATCCCACCGGCACCGCCTCCCGCGCCGAGGTCGCCCAGATGTTCATGAGCTTCTACGAGTTCACCACCTGATAAATATTCCAGCTTCGCCGGGCGGCTAATTAGCCGCCCGGCTCTTGTATTATTCGAGGTTTTATGTTATCTTTAGCATAACCGCTTTCTCTTGAACCGGATATGAAAAACGGAGGTAGAAAAATGAAATCTAACTTGCACAAACTGATCGGCGCGTTTTTGGCCCTGTGCCTCGTCGTGGCGGTCATGACTATGGGCGCATTTGCGTCCGAGGACGACAGCGGCACTTTGCCCTCCGTCACGCCGAGCGTGACGCCTTCCGTCACGCCCAGCCCCAGCCCCTCTGAAACGCCTAACATTACTGTTTCGTTCAGCGTTGATAGTACTGATGGTTCGTCGAACCGCATAAAAGACATTTACGTCAATGTCAACAACTCCACTGTTCGTCTGGGTACATACGCTCGTTCGTACACTGCTGCGGCAGGCTCCAGCCTGAGCATCACTGTGGTTCCCGAAGATGGTTATGAGGTCGTTGCCACCGCCGGCACCGGCTGGACTGCCAGCGGCAACACCGCGTCCACTTCCAACCTCACAAGCACAAACAACGGCGGCATTTACTTCACCGTGTCTGCCAAGGAGCTGTACGACATTAACGCCACGGTCAGCTATGCCCACGGGATGAACGAGTACGGCGCAAGCATTTCCACCAGCCCCACGAAGGCCTATGAGGGGCAGGAAGTCACCGTCACCATAAGCCTGAGCGGTGGCCAGAAGGTCTACCAAGTCTCCGGCAGCAACGTCACGCTGAGGCCGGTGTCCAGCAGCAGCTCTCGCTATGTGCAGTATACTTTCACCATGCCAGATCGTGATGTTTCTATTAATGCCGAAATCGAACCCGCCACCTACAGCGTCACCGCGGGTTCCTCGCTGCACGGTACGATAGATATTTATGTCGGCTACGGCAAAGACCCCTCTGCCCTTGAGTACGGCGACTGGGTCGAGGTGTATGTCCGCCCCGCTTCCGGCTACTACCTCAAATCCCTCAAGCACAATGGCAACAGCGTCGACGTCACCGGCAACAAATATGAATTCCAGATCACAGAGGACACCTACATAACCGCGGAGTTCTCCGACTCGCTCTATGTCGAGACCTATTACTCCTCCTGGAACGGCACGGTCGTGACCTATGACCGCTACTGGGACAAGGAGACCGAGTTCGACTACGGTGACACCGTCTATGTCGAGATCACCCCGAAGGACGGCTACACCATCGACAAGATCTCCATAACCGACTCCGTCACCGGCAAGTCCGTCAGCTACACCGAGAGCAGCACCGAAAAGAATGTCTACTACTTCACGATGCCCGAGCACCCCGTCCTGGTGAAGGTGGAGTTCAAAGAGGGCTACTCCATCACCGTGGCCGACACCAAATACGGCAAGATAAAGGTCAGCGAGAAGAACGCCGATGAGGACGACAGGATCACCATCACCGTCGAGCCCGACTACGGCTACCAGCTCACCTGGCTCTCCATCAAGGCCAAGGACGGCACCAAGGTCTCCTACAGCGAGGGCTATATCAAGAATACTTACTACTTCTATATGCCCGACCAGGACGTCACCATCTCCGCCACCTTCAGCCGCGGCACCCTGCCCTTCACCGACGTGAAGAGCACCGACTGGTTCTATGACGCAGTCTCCTTCACCTACAACATGGGCATCATGGACGGCGTTGAGACCAACAAGTTCAGCCCCTCCACCACCATCACCCGCGGCATGGTCGTCACCATGCTCTGGCGCATGGCCGGTGAGCCCTACGCCAGCGGCACTTACTTCGACGACGTCAGCTACGGCCGCTACTACACCACCGCAGTCGCCTGGTCCGCCAGGAACAATATCATCGAAGGCAGCGGCGCGAACACCTTCGGCGTGAATGACCCCATCACCCGTGAGCAGCTCGCCGTTATCCTCTACCGCTACGCCAAGTACATGAACTACAGCACCACCACCTCCAGCCTCTACGGCTACGACGATGCGAACAAGGTCAGCTCCTGGGCCAAGGATGCCATGGGCTGGGCCGTCCGCAACGGCGTCATCGGCGGCGTGACCAACACCACTCTCTGCCCCAACAACACCGCCACCCGCGCCGAGGTCGCTCAGATGTTCATGAACTTCTACGACTTCGCAAACTGAACAAAATACTCCGGGCCGGGCGGCTTTGAGCCGCCCGGCCCTTGTTTTATTCCGCAAAACATGTTATCTTAGCTCCAGAGCATACGTATTGGGGGTACCCGACATGACCAAGAGGTTTATCTGCTTCCTGCTTGCCGCCGCGCTGCTCGCCTGCTCGGCCTTTGCCGCCGCGCCCGAGACCAGCCCCGAGCCCGCACAGCACAAGATCAATATAAGCTGCGACGCCCGCTTCGGCAGCGTCAAGCTGGACAGCCAGACCGGCGCCTTCGGAGACAATATCTATTTCCACGTCAGCGCTACGGAGGGCTTTGTCCCCGAAAACCCGAAAATCGCCACCGCCTCCGGCACGGCCGTGCAGTGCTACGTCGCGGATGACGAGGACGGCATCTATGACTACTATTTCTCTATGCCCGACGAGGACGTGACGATAAGCCTGAGCTTCAGCTTTGCAGACGCTCCCTTCGACGACGTGCTGGTCACCGACTGGTTCTGCGTCGAGGTGCTCCGCGCCTGCTCCGCGGGCTATATGAACGGCACTGGCGAGCGGAGCTTCAGCCCGAACGCCCCGGCGGACAGGGCCATGCTTGTGACGGTCCTCTGGCGCATCGCCGGACAGCCGGAGCCCAAGGCCGCCTCCTCCTACTCCGACGTGGACGCCTCCGCCTACTATGCCAAGGCCGTCGCCTGGGCCGCGGAGAATGAGATCGTCAACGGCTACGAGGACGGCAGCTTCCGCCCGGCCGACGCGCTCACGCGCGAGCAGTTCGCCGCCATCCTCTACCGCTACGCGGTCTACTGCGGCTATGACATCTCCGCCTCGAACAGCCTCTCCGCCTATACCGACGCCGGCAAGGTCGGCTCCTGGGCTCTCGACGCCATGAAGTGGGCCGTCGGCGCGGGCATAGTCACCGGCTCCGGCGCGGCTACCCTCGCCCCGCAGGGTACGGCTACGCGCGCCCAGACCGCCGTAATGCTCGTCAGGTTCACGGACAAGTTCTGAAACTCGAACGGGCGCGGAAAATTGCTATTGACTTTCCGCGCCCGTTGATTTATATTATTAGAGCAACTCCAAAGGGGAATAGCTCAGTTGGCAGAGCGACGGTCTCCAAAACCGTAGGCCGAGGGTTCGAAACCTTCTTCCCC
>ENA-OZIL01000683-OZIL01000683.1-human-gut-metagenome-genome-assembly--contig:-NODE-683-length-14954-cov-9.132224_pt1 | contig 14954 bp, 5 predicted proteins | sample MGYA00244057_ERZ653706 | MGnify/ENA primary metagenome ERZ653706 (study PRJEB26926, sample SAMN06165266) | human gut metagenome | biome: ENVO:00009003; feature: ENVO:2100002; material: ENVO:00002003...
AGTACATCACCGTTTCGGCGGAGAAGAAAAGCGTGGAGGAGGCCCGCGCGTTCTTTTCCCGCGTTGGGACTGACCTCACCACGGGACTTTCCCGTATGTCCTCCAGCGTCCGTGAGATCACGGTCAATGACCGCCTGCGGCTTCTGCATGACTTCTATCGCCCCGGCGAGGAGCAGCTATTCCGGTTCAATTTGGAGGACACCATACGCAAAGGGCATGACTTCCGGGACTGCATCGCCCCGGACTGTATTTCCTTTCAAAAAAATCACTACGAGCTGGGCGATCATGTGGGCCGTACCCTGTTCCTTCGGGAATATGCCAGCTTCATTTCCGATGAGATGATCACGGAGCTGATGGACTATCCCCGAAACATGATGCTTTCCATTGACATTATCCCTGTGGCGATGGACGAAGCAGTGAGCGATATTCGCAAGCGCATTATGTCCGTGGAATCGGATATTACCCGCTGGCAGCAGCGGCAGAATCAGAGCAACAATTTTACCGCCAATATTCCCTATGACTTGGAGCAAATGCGGAGCGAAACGAAGGAATTCATGGACGACCTCATGAGCCGCGACCAGCGCATGATGCTGGCTTTGGTGACGCTGACGCACCTGGCAGATAACCTCGAACAGCTTGACCAGGACACCGAAGCCCTGCAAGCCATCGGGCGAGCGCGGGGCTGTCAATTTAACATTCTGCGCTATCAGCAGGAGGACGCGCTGAATACGGTCTTGCCCCTCGGCCTCAAGCGCATTGACGCCACCCGTACCCTGACCACGGAATGTACCGCCGTTCTCATGCCGTTCAAGTCGCAGGAAATTCAGGACGCGGGCGGTATCTACTACGGCGTCAACGCCGTATCGCATAACCTCATCATCTGCAACCGAGGAAACCTGCTCAACGGCAACGGCTTTATTACCGGCGTTTCCGGCTCCGGCAAGTCGATGGCGGCCAAGCAGGAGGTCTCCGCGCTGGCGCTCTCTACCGACCATGACATCATTATCGTCGATCCCGAACGCGAATATGGCGAGCTGGTACGGGCATTGGGCGGTGAGGTCATTACCATCTCTGCCTCTGATCCAAACGGCTGTCACATCAATGCGCTGGACTTGTCTGAGGGCTACGGCGACGGCAAGGAGCCGCTGGTGATGAAGTCCGAGTTTATTATGTCACTGTATGAACAACTCATGGGCGCGGATAAGATCGAGCCGCAGGAGAAGTCCATCATTGACCGCAGCGTGGGAAACATCTATCGGGAATATTTGAAAAGTTATCAGGGACAGCCGCCCACGCTGAAGGACCTCTATGACGACCTGATGAAGCAGGTCAACCCGGAGGCCCACCGCATTGCGCTGGCATTGGAGCTGTTCACAGTGGGCAGTCTGAATGTATTTTCCCACCAGACCAATATCAACACAAAAAGCCGTATCCTCTGCTTTGACATTCAGGACTTGGGTGAAAATCTGAAATCGGTGGGCCTGCTGGTGATGCTGGACGCCATCTACAATCGCGTTATCCAGAACCGCAGAGAGGGAAAATACACCCATGTCTACATCGACGAGATCTATCTGTTTTTCGCTAACGGGAGCGGCAGCGGACACAGTATTACCAATTACAGCAGCGAATTTCTCTACAAGTGCTGGAAGCGCTTCCGCAAATATGGCGCGACACTCACCGGCATTACACAGAATGTGGAGGAATGTCTGCTGTCCAATACGGCGCGGATGATGTTCGCAAACTCTGAGTTTCTGCTGATGCTCAATCAGGCCACCACCGACCGGGAGCAGCTTGCCCGTCTGCTGGGTGCATCGGATACGCAGATGAGCTATGTGGACAATGCCCCTGCTGGCCACGGGCTCATCAAGGTGGGCGGGGCCATCGTGCCTTTCGCCAATGAGCTGCCCAAAAATACGGAGCTGTACCGCCTAATGTCAACACGCCCCGGTGAGGAGTGACGCCATGCGGGACTTGAAGATCAAACCCGGCATGGACACGCCAAAGGCAAAGCTGAAGAATCCCGCGCCCAAGGACGCAGATTCCCTTCTGAAACAGCACATGGACGAGCGGCAGAAAGAGAAAGAGCCGGAAAGCCGCAACCCTGTACGATACGCCACCGACCGCGTGGAGAAAAATATGCGCCGTGGCGCGGCTGGGGCGGCGGATGCCTCGCGGCGTATGATAAAGCGCTATCAGGAGCAGAAACGGCAAAGTAGGAATAGTGCGTCGGAAAGCCGTACTGCGGCAGAAACGCTCGAAACTATGGATAGCGTGACGCCGACAGAAAGGGGCCTGTCCGATACGCTGCAATCACAAGCTGCACGAGATGAGGTCGGAAATCAGGCCATTTCTCCGCAAACTCGCGGAGGTACAAAAAGCGCAAATGCCGCCCCGCAGGAGCGTGGGCGGCAGAAAGCCATACAGGACGCAAAAGCCGCCTATCGGCGGAACCTTGCCGAGAAAAGAACAGCAGAGCGGCACATTGTACCTCCACCGTCCGACCGTGGAGGCACAATGACCACTCCGCAGAAAGGCAATTCGGGGGTGTCGGCCAAGGGCAGTCCTGCCCCCAAGAGCGGACAGGCCATGACCAAGGCCACGCGCGCCATGCGTGTTCGACCAACTGACCACGCAGCGCCGAACAATGCAATCATCACGCACCGCGCAAGGGCGGCGGCACAGAGAAAGGCACAGCGGGCGATGCTTCAGGATTCTGTAAAGAACGGCGGAAATGCCGCAAAGAAGCTGAGTGGAACAGCGGTGCAGGCGATAAAGGCCGTGGGCCGGGGTGTGGCATCTGCGGTCAGCTCGATCCTGTCGGCAGGCGGCGGTGCGGTGGTGCTGGTGCTGATACTGACGGTGATCCTTGTGGCGGCAATCGTGGCGTCTCCCTTCGGTATCCTCTTTTCCAACGAGAGCCGGGAGGCGGGCGTTGTGCCGCTCTCCGCTGCGGTGGCGCAGGTCAACTATGAGTTCAATGAGCGGCTGGAAGCCCTGCAAACAGCAGATGATTATGATTCCATTTCCGTGACCGGCCAGCCTGCCGATTGGATCGAGGTGCTGGCGGTGTTCGCGGTGAAGGTGGCAGGCAGTAACGATGCGGATGCCGCGGACGTGGCCACCATGGATGCCGACCGCATTGCCCGCCTGAAAGCGGTCTTTTGGGACATGACCGCAATCAAAACGGAGGTGGAAACGATCAACCACCCCGGCAGCGGTGATGATGGCTGGACGGAGCGAAACCTCTATATCACCATTACCGCAAAAACGGCAGAGGAGATGAAAACCGAGTATCATTTCAACCGCAACCAGATCGCAGCGCTGGACGAGCTGCTGGAGCAGCGGGGGCTTCTGCTGGAGCTGTTGGAGGATGTGTACTCCGTCAGCGGGGATACGGCGGCGCTTATCCGCAGTCTGCCGGAAGATCTATCGCCGGAGCGCGAAGCGGTGGTACGCACCGCCTGTTCTCTTGTCGGCAAGGTGAATTATTTTTGGGGAGGAAAATCCCTCGTGATTGGCTGGGACGCCCGATGGGGCGAGCTGCGGCAGGTCACTGCGGCAGGCAGCTCCACCACCGGAACTTACCGCCCCTACGGACTGGATTGCAGCGGTTTTGTGGATTGGGTGTTTTACAATCAGTCCGGCGGCAGCTATGTCATCGGCCATGGTGGAGGGGCTACTATGCAGCACTCATACTGTGTCGATATTTCGTGGGCGGACGCACAGCCCGGTGACTTGGTGTTCTACCCGGATAATTCCCATGTGGGCATCGTTGGCGGCAGGGACGCAAACGGAGAGCTGCTGATCATCCACTGCGCCAGCGGCTATAACAATGTGGTCGTTACTGGTCTGGAGGGCTTTACATCTATCAGTAGACCGAGGTACTACGCAGAGTAAAAAAGTTTTACCTTTTGTTCCCCCCTGACAGGGGTAACAAGTGATTCCTGGGATACCCCGGCAGGTCATCGTATCTACGATGCCTGCCGGGGTTCTTCCGTTTCCTGGGTTTGTAGGGGGTCCGGTGCTTCCATCGTTTCTTCCACATCCAGCTGGCCGCTGCCGACATAGCCAATGCCGTTGTAGTGGATCTCCACGGTCTGCGGCGCGTGCTTAGACCACTTTACCTCTTTCTCGTGAACCACGATCTTCTCAATAAACAGCCGCAGCAGTTCCGGCGTCAGCTCCGTGATATCCGTATACCGCTTCGCTTTGTCGAGGAAGCTGTCCGTTCCAATCGCCGTTTCCCGCAGGCGCTGGATCTCGTCCTCTTTCTGTGAGATGCCGACAGTGATGAGGTTCTGTTCTTCCGTGTAACTGTCGGACAGCATCTGGAACTGCTCTGTTGTAATGCGGCCCAGCACACTGTCCTCATACAGCTTTTTGAAAATCGCGTCCAGTTCAGCTTTCCGCTTCCGTATGGCTGCCAGTTTCTTCTCCTGCCTGCGGATCTCCCGCTGAAGCTCGGCGGATTGCTTGCTGCCAATGTAGGCGGCGAACTTTTCCGGATGTTCCCGCGCCGCACTCGTCACCCGGTGCAGGTCCTCCAGTACGATCTCATTCAGAACGTACTCCCGGATGTAGTGGCCTGTGCAGGCTTCTCCATCTTTCTTGTAGGTGCGGTAGGTAAAGTGATTGTACGCTTGCCTGCCCTCCTCTGTGTGATCGTGCGTTCGTGATGCGTGGCTCAAGCCGCAGTGTTTTCCTCGTCGGACTCATCCTCGAAAGCAGCAACGGGCATGGCATTGAGCGACCGCGCCACGGAATTGCTGGCGGTGGAATCGTTCATTGCGAGTTCTTTGCCGATGCTTTCAAATCCTTCGGGGAACGCGCTGACCTCATCAATAGTGGTTGTCACGGAGTATGCTGCTCCGGTTTTCGAAACAACGTGCTTTCCGATGCCGCCGAGGAAACCGCCGACCGACGCGCCGGTTGCACCATTCTTGTCGACCGTCATATCCAATACCGTGCAGCCGGTGATGGTCACGCTGCCGTTACCATTGTAATCATTGGAAGAAGAATACTCGTTCTCGCCCTGGATCTGCGTATAGAGCGCATCCGCGTAGCCGATGAGTCCGCCGATCAGGAACTGCGTCCCGCCGCTGTCATTCTTATCGGTGACATTGACGGTCATGTTTTCCACGGTGCAGCCGGTCAAGGTCACGCTGCCCTTGGCATAGCCGATAAGGCCGCCGATGCACTCCGCAGGCAAGCGGTGGGCGGAGGTATAAGCATACGCTTCCTCACCCAGCAGGTTCAAGTTCATGGTCACATGTTTGACCGTCACGTTTTTCGCCGTGAACCCGTCGCCCACAAAACCCGCCAGAGCGCCGAAAGCCTGATAGTAGTTGCCGCCGGCAATGGGTTGGGCAGTGTAGTCGATTGTCATGCCGTCGATGGTCAGATTTTTCACCGTCACGTTATCTCCGTAACCGTAGATGCTGCCTTCGGCATATTTGTCAATCGTCTCGCCGCGTTTCACATGGTAGATCGTGTGATTGTTTCCATCGAATGTGATACCGCCGACAATGTCTCCATTGAACGTCATATTCACATTACAGAGATCCAAATCAACGCCCAGTGCGTAACTTGCAGCCTCATAGGAGTAATCCTGCACGACCTTAGTCAGAAAATCGTTGGCATTATAGAGCAGCTCTGTGCCATTGCTATCAGTTTCGGATTTCCATTGGACACCGACCTTGACGATGGCATCCTGCTCCTCGGCCATTTTCGTCAGCGATTCAGACTTAACCAGACTTTCGTAAGAACCATATTCGTTCTGCTCTTCCTTATAATAGCCGAAATATTCGGCGCCAGGGATACCGGTGGGCAGGGTAAAGACCTGATCGTATGCCACGCTCACATCAATATAGGGAATGCCGTGGTCGTTGGCGTTGCTATACACACCATTTTCCTCATCGTACGCAGCCGTGAGCAGCTTGCCGCCATTTTCAAGCAGCCAGTCTCTCAGCGGCACATTGCCGTCCCAGTCGAAGCGGAGGAAATAGGTCATGGTATCCCACTTGGCGTAGAGGGTGAGGTCACGGGCAGGCATAGTCATCCCGCTCCACGGAGTTGTGTATTCCACATCTTCATACCAACCGGCAAAGGTATAGCCGGTGCGCTTGGCATTCGACATGTCTACAGAAATTTCCGCGCCGTAGTAGGTGTCTCCGCCGGTAGGAGCGCTACCCTCGAGAATTACTCCGTCGCCCAGATTGAAACTCAGTGCGTACCGGTTACGGGTATAGTAGAGATTCACCTCATTCTGTGCGCTGTCGGCTTGGAGGGTGATAGAGGAGGGTGTATCGGATTTCGGTGTAAAGCCCTCGTAAGACTTTTGCACATCCACGATCTGACCGGTCACGCCGGAACCGGTCACAGTATCTTTCAGTACGTAATCCGTGCCGTCCACGTTTTGCAGATAGTAGTTTACAGTGTAGTTGACCTCGCCCGCGTTCCACTTGGCATACAGGGTGGTGTTCTCCGCAGGCATGGTAGTCGCGGTAAACTCATTTCCGCTTGTGCACGCTTCGTCTGTGTACCAGCCGCCAAAGGCGTAACCCGCTCGGCTCAGGTCGTTGGCACTCGGGTGAGTGACACCCGCGCCATAACGATCAGTGTGGAATTTGTTTTCTACGCTGTCCGTCCAGCTTGCACCACTGCCGTTGAGGTTATAGGTCAGCGTGTATTCATTGCGGGTGTAATACACCTTGACCACCGTGCTGCCGTCGCCCTTGACAGTCTGCTGGTCGAAGTTCTGGGCGGTGAATCCGGGGTAGGACTTACTTTCGGCGGCGGTAGACTGACCCGTAGCGCCGGTCTTGGATTCTTTGTCCGCAAGGGTATAGTCATCGTCCGTCACATTCTGCTGATAGTGCTCCACAGTATAGGAGATCCCGCCCTGCGCTGTCCACTTGGCATAGAGGGTGACATCATGGTCGGGCATGGTGGTCGCAGTAAACGCAGTCGTGCAGTTTGCATCCGTGTACCAACCATCAAAGGTGTAACCCGCTCTCGTCACATAGCTCTGCGTCAGGAGCTTGAGCGCAGCGCCCAGACGATAGGATTTAACACCGGGGGCCGAAACCCATGCTGCATCCGCGGCGTTCAAGTCATAGGTCAGACTGTACCGCTTGCGGGCGTAGCTGATGGAAACCGTTCCGCCGTCCTCCGCGCTGACGGTGTAGCTCACCGATTCAGGGATGTCATAGGTGTCGTTCTCCGCCTCCGTAAGGAACTCCGCCGGATTGATGGTAACTGTTTCGTCCGTTTCTCCGGTTCGGGTCTCGGTTGTTTGCGACCACTTGCCGTCTGCACCCTCCTTGCGGAGCACAAGGAAATAGTTGATGTCGTCCGGCTCCCACTTGGCATAGAGGGTAAGATCCTTGGCGGGCATGGTCGTTTCGGTAAACTCGTTTTGGTAGGTTTCGTCCGTGTACCAGCCGTCAAAGATATAACCAAGGCGGGTGGGGGCATCGTTCAGCTGGTCAAGTTGATCGCCATAGCGATAGGGCACAGTGCTTACCTGACCATCGTTTCTTAATATAAGCGTGTAGGGTGCGCGGCTGTAATAGTAATTCTGCCCGCCCGTTCCGTCCGGACGGATGTGGATGCCCGCATAGCCGGGGTGGTGGTAGCCGATTTTGTCCGGCACAAGGGCCTCATCCGGCACAAAGTAGTTGTAGGCGGTGCCATAATAAACCTTGCTCTCGGTCGGCGTTTCGGGATAGGTTCCGTCCTCGTTTTGCAAATAGAAATTGAGGGTGTACGGAATGTCGGTCTTGGGCTCAAACATTGCCACCGCTACCAATGCGCTCTCCGGCATGGTGGTGCCGGTATAGGGGTGTTCCTTATCGTAAGAGAAGATGTTGCTCTCGTTTTTCAGCAGATAATACGTCCAGCCCGTAAAGTCATAGCCGGTGCGGGCGGGCGTTTTCAGATTGAGCGCCTCGTCGAATTTCCGCTGCTCCCAACCGATGTAACCGCCGGTGCTGCTCAGCTCATGAATGGGATAACCGTCCCGCAGGCGGTCCCAATGGACCTTGACCTTGAGCTGCACCGGGGTGGTGGAAAAGCTCAGGTCTGAGCCTTTGTAGGTGAGCGTCATCACGCAGTCGATCTCTGGCTCGTCGCAGGTCTGCCAGTTATCAAGTGCCAGCTTTATGTGCTGCTGACTGTAATTGCCGCCGTAAACACCGGTGTGATAGGTACTAAAGCGGGGATCGTCAAAGCTGATGTCAAACTTGTTCCAATCATACGTCTCGGTGCGGTCTTTGCCTGTTGTGAGGTCAAATCCGGTCAGCGCTTGCACCGTTTGGGGCAAAACGACATCAAGGCCGCCGTTTTTCAGATAAACCGTCGGTATGTCTCCCTCGCCGTCCGCATCTTTCATCTCAAATGCCGTGATGGCGTGGGTGCTGCCCGCCGACCACAGAGGCGTTTCATCGGTGTATATCTCCGGCGTCCACGAAACCTTGCCCTTAAACGCGGAGAGGTTGGCGCTGATGTCCATGAATATGCCGACTTCCACATACAGCGCGCCCGAGGCATTGGAGGTTTTTGGTTTCCCTGCCTCATAGTGGAGCGCATACAGCACATACCCGTAGCCTTTTAAGTATGCGCCCAATTTGGCCACAATGCCCACCGTGGCCACCTTCCGCGATATGAGGCTGACGCTGGGCCATATTTCCACACCGGCTCGCAAACCCACCGCACCCATCGCGTACAGGCGCAGATTGTACTGCTCATTCACAAGATTGTAGGTGCGGGTGGTGGTCCTGTGCTTAAAGATGTAAACGCCGAACACATATCGCTTGGCATTGGTATAGTTGAAGTTCATACCCATGGCCATTCGGATGTTCAGCTCGACCACAAAGTCTACCGTAAGCTCAAACTTGATGATTTTTGCCACGGTCTTTTTCATGCTGAAAATCTGTTTGCGGTACAATTCCACCCAGTCGCTGTCCAACTCCAGCATACTGTTGTACAGTTCCTGCAAGCTGAGCTTGGAAGTATCAATTTCTTCGCGCTCGCCGCCGGTGTCCTTGCCCTCCAAAGCATCCAGTTTCTTTCCCAGTTTGTCCACCAAGTCCTTCACCTTCGTCACGGTGTCCTTTTCGCCCTGAGAAACAACGGTGGCGTCAAGATTGATGGCGGTGTAGGTATAAACATTCAGACCAGCCTCCAGATACACATCGCTGATCCAGTAGAAAATGAACTTGTGTTTCCAAACAAGCTTGCCGTGGGTGCTCAGATCCAGTTTCAGCTCCTGAATAAAGGTAGGTGTGACGGTGATGACAATGCTGCCGCCGTCTTTTTCGACCTCTTTCGTGACCTCCAGTTGCAATTCCAGGCGCACGCCGGACAGCGGGTTTCCGGACGCATCCGTAAAGTTTTGCAGTTCCTTTGTAATCCGAGCGTTTTTGACCTTCACACTGGTCTTGCCTCCACCGTTGGCTTTTGCTCTCGCCGGTGAGACAGCGCCGGAGCCTCTTGCATCATTCAAGGATAGGGTAGAAATGCCGAGAGCGCCCTCCTGGTCGATGTCAATGGAACGCAGGTCGATCTCATCACCTGCCGTCAGGCCGCTCAGATCCATCTCGTCTATCGCCACGGAAATGCGGTCCGCCACAGTCTGGGCAAAGCCGCTTTCTATGGCTTGCTGGGCAATCTGTTCCTCCAATTTTTGGGTGTCAACACCATCCAGCATTGTATCGCCGCTGATGGGGTCGGTGGTGTCCACATCCATGGAGGAGAGCACATCATCTTTAGTGGCATCGGTATAGGTGAGTTGATAATAGTCAGAACCGAGTTCATCCGTGGTATAGTCCACAGCCGTGATGCGGCCGTAGTCAGCGGACTCTGCGGTTGTATAGCTTTCGCCCGTATAGAACGCAAGGAAATCTCCCACATCAATGGTGGTGTTTTCGTCCAGATTTTCCACTCCCGATGCAGTGGTAAAGGTCAGTTCCTCCACGGGAACAAGGATGGTGTAGCCGTCGGAAGTGTTCGCTGTTTGATCCTCTTTACACTTTGCCTTCACCGGCAGCACATCGGGAACGAACAAAACATCCTCCACCGCGGCTGACTGATAAGAATAGGTATTGGTTGTCTTGTCGACCTTCGTGATTTTTACATAGGAAACATCGCCGGTGTTGGCATCGGTGGTTCCGACTGCCACACGCTTTTCAGGCTCAGTGCCCTCATAAATGGCCACGGTGTCGCCGACTGCCAAGTCGCCCTTATAAACAAAAGTACCTGTGCTGTCGGAGACGGCATCCATAGCCGCGCCGCTGCTGTCAAGGGCAGCGACCGGCATACTGAGTGCCTTGACCCGTCTGCCGTTCTGGGTAGCATTGCCGACGGCGGTTGCCGGGATGGATTTGACCTCTTCTCTGAGGTGCCAATTCAGCACCGGATCGCCCACTTTCACGGTGAAGTGGTATTCCCGCACGGAGGACGCTTCGCCGTTAAAGTACAGACTGTTATCCTCCAGTACCACCTTATAAGTGCCGCCCTCTGCCCATCCGTCTGTGGGTGGCGCAACGGTGTAGGTGCCATCGTTATTTTTCCTGACATCGCCGACAACAGTGATCGGATCACCGTTTGGGCCGCTCACTTCTTGCTCCGTGCCGATCAGCTTGATTTTGTTCGTCAAATCGGTCTCGGAAGAATTGCTTTTGATGATGATCTTAAAGTCCGGCCCTACGTCCGTCGCTCCGGCGTAAGTCGGTGTTTCCACGCCCTCGATTGTATCGTAGTCCACCATCTTTGCGTAAAGGGACAGATTTTCGCTGAGCGGATCACCGTCGGCAACAGCCTTGTTATAGTTTTTATCATAGTACCAGCCGACGAAGGCTTTCTTCGCTGCCGAAGGCGTGGGAAGATTGGCGATGGAAAGCACAGAGGTCGTCTGTGTAAAGGTGGAAGTCGTTCCATCGGGCAGATACAGCGTGATGGTATGCGTTGTGCTGCCGGAGCCGCTTCCACCAGAGCTGCCACCAGAACTGCCGCCAGAGGAACTGCTGCCGGAGGAATTGCTGCCGCTATTCGGCTTGCTCTGATCTTCCTTCTGTGGTGTCTCACCCGATTTACGCCCCACGATGCCGGGTGCTGAATACCAAATCTCCACCGCCTCGTCCGCGCGCATACACAGCGTCGCCATCTGGGCGCGGGTAGCATTGCCTCCAGGGGCAAAGCGTGTGCCGTCACCGTTCAAAAGTCCCTGTTTCCAGAGTTTCAGCACAGCATCCTGTGCGTAGGCGGGGGTACGCTCCAGATCCGCAGGCGTAGTGGTGACATTTGCGCCGGTCGCATAGTCCACTTGGAACGCTTCAAAATACCGCACGAAGAATGCTGCCATCTGTGCCCGGTTGATAAACGCATCGGGAGAGAATTTTCCGTCACCTGTGCCTACTGTGATGCCGTACCTCGCCGCCCACTGCACATAGGGGGCGTAGTACATCGTCTGCGGCACATCAGAAAACGGCGTCTCTCCACTGTAGTCATCTGGATTTACACCAGCCATACGCCCAAGCACCGTGACAAACATCCCCCGGGTCATGGTGCCGCTGGGACTAAATGTGGCAGTTGAGGTGCCGTTGAATATACCGTGGGAATAGACGTATTCCACAGCCTTGGCACACCAGTCCGAGGACTTTACATCCTGAAACGGCATTGTCTGGCTGGGCTGCTCCGCCTTGCCGCCGTTGCCTGCGGCAAGTACCTCCATGGGCAGCATCGTTACCAGCATGATGATACTCAGCAGTCCGGCCACAAACCGGTTCCATTTTCTCCTCATCCAATACCCCTCCTCATTTTTTAATTGGATGCGCGGAAAGTACGGCAACCCTCTCAGGCGCACGCCTGAGAGGGTTTTGCACGCAAGCCCCTCCACAGCATGATGTTGCACTTTTATTTTACCATTCCCATACCGTGCCGTGTTGTGTTGTTTAGGGGGAAATCCGTGTCGTTTAGGAAAAAGATCCCTTTGCCGCTTGTGCAGAGGAACGCACTTTGCTACAATGGCAAACAGGAAAGGAGGCGGTATCATGGAGCCTCAGCACAGAAAGATCTGGCCCGCAGCCACTCTGTTGATCCTTGCTGCCGCTGCAGCGGTCTTCTGCCTGTTCCGCCTGTCTCAGCCGGACAGGATGCAGACATCGCTTCTTTTGAACTGCACACAGACGAACCGGAACGGTTGGACCTTTGAGACAGAAAGCGGTCCGGTAGAACCTGTATTTGGCTTCGGCGGCTATCTGGATGGGATTCCGGTGGACGGAGACATCCCGGTGGCGGCGGAGCGGGTCATGGAAGATCCCGGTCAGCGGGATCTGCTGCAATTTTTTGGCTTTGGCGCGGGGATACAGGTGTTTCTGGATGGTGAATTGCTCTACACTGACTTTCCGAACGAAGAAAACCGTGCGGATGCCTTTTTGGAAAATGTGGATTTCAGCAGCATTTCCCATGACGGCCTGTGCATCCCGCTTCATATAGACTGCGCTGGGAAGACGCTGCGTATCGTCACCTACGGCGCAGCCCTCAACGGTTTACTTTACCCTGCTTTCCCATCTCTGGCCAGTCGCTTTTCCGATTCTGTGACCGCTGTTTCCAGCATTGTCTGGCCCATGGCAGCCATCACAGCACAGGTCATACTGGCGCTTTTCCTGCTGCTGGTTTTCCTTTTCAGCGCCCAGACGGGGCCGTATCTGTGGAAACTGCTGCCGCTGAGCGGCTATTTTCTGCTGACGGCGGTGCCTGTGGCGTGCGGCTCATTCTTCGCGCTTTCTGCCGGATTGGATACAACGGGCAGCCTGACGGCCTGGCTCTGTCTCATTTATATTGACCTGCTGTTCTGCTTTCTGGCCATTTCCCTGCATGGTTGGAAGCGCCGGATATTGTTGATCGGAGCGGCGGCGCACATTTTGTGCTCGGCCCTGCGGTGCTTTACGTCGGTCACACTGTTTTACGGCAGGCTGATGGACTGGCTTGGCTTTGGCCTGTTCCTGCTGGCGGTTCTTTTGATGCTGCTCTCTCATGAACGGATGCTCCGCCGGACAAGCCTTTGCCTCTCCTGCGCCGCAGGCGCGCTGTTTGCCGCATGGTGCGTCAGCCGGTTCGTGGGCGTGGAATATCTCTATCCACTGAGCAATCCCATCACCTCCCTGCTCTACGGCAATCCGAAAGCGCTGTATACCCTACTGTGCGCTGTGACCGGTCTGCTCTGTGCAGTGCAGGTGGTGGCGGAGTTCATCCGCACCGCCTTCTCCCGCCAGCGGCAGATGATAGCCCTGCAAAGCCGCAGCCAACAGGCACAGGAGCAATACAAGCAAGCCCAAGAATCCCTTCGGAATGTATCGGCCTTCCGCCACGAGTGGAAAAACCACATCTCCGTGCTGTCGCTCTTGCAGCGCAAGGGGGATACCGAAGGTTTGACGGAATATCTTGCGCAGTTGGATGACCAGTTGGAGCAGCTTTCACCCCTCCATTATACGGCGAACTTCATTGTCAACACCGTTTTGCAGCGCTATGTAGCCAAGGCGAAAGAGATTGGCGCTGCCTTCCATGCAACGGCTCCGTTGCCTGCCGAGCTGTCTATTGATGAGGATGACTTGTGCAGCTTTCTCTTCAACCTGCTGGACAATGCCGCGGAGGGCGCAGCCAGAACACCATCGGGCAAGCCGCGGGAAATTCGTTGTTCCTTGCAAATTCGCCAAGGCTACCTTGCCATCCGCTGCGAGAACACATTCAGTGGTGTGGTTGCCCTCGACGAGGAGAACAATTTGCTGACCACAAAGACTGCATCTGCCGACCACGGCTACGGACTAATTCAAATGCGCAGGATTGCTGCCAAATACGGCAGCACCCTTTCCGTCAGCTACAATGCGGAGCGTTTCACAGTCATGACCGCCCTCAAGCTGCCTTAAAACAAAAAAACGGACGCATGGGGAGACTTCCCATACGTCCGTTTTTTCATCGCTCATTCAGATATCGCACAAACTGTTCCCTGAATCGTTCGGCATACTTCCGCCCGATGGGCAGTTTCAAATGTTCAAGGGAAACAGTGCGGCTGCTGACTTCCCGCACACACGCCAGATTCACAAGAAAGCTGTTGTGGCAGCGGCAGAACTGCTCTGCCGGTAGATTTCCCTCGATTTCGGTCAGGCTCAGAGGGTAAAACTGCTCCCCGCTTTCCATATGAAACAGGCTCCCGTGGTCGCGGCTCTCCACATAGCGAATGTCTTCCAGCGGCAGCACCGCCATGCGCCCGCCCACCTTAATGGAAAAGGTTTTCGGTCGGTGATGGAGCCGCAGGTCGGTTTCAATGGCTCGTTTCAGTTCCGCTTTCGATACCGGCTTGAACAGATACTGAATCGGTCGGACCTCGTAGCCGTCTTTCAGATACTCCGAACTACCTGTGAGGAACAGAATACTGGTACGGTCATCTGTCATGCGCAGCTTTTTCGCAAGCTCCATGCCGCTCTCGCCGTCCATGAGAATGTCCAGGCAAAGCAGGTCAAACCGGTCGCCGGTCAGCAGCTGCGTTTCCAGTTCCTCTGCCGAGGAAAATGCAGCGATATGATGTTCGATTTCCAGGTCGGTGAGGACTTCGCCGCACAGTGCCGCCGCTTCCTCCCTCGTATCCTTTTGATCTTCGCAGACCGCCACTGTATACATCGCTCATCACCTCCCGGAGATCAGATAGATTTTAGCACAGATTTTATTTTTTTACAACAAAGCCGTTTGTTCGGACATTTCAAGCATCGACGGATCAGCGCGCAAGCGACATGGAGTAACGGCGACTGATTCAGTTAAGGAAATGATTGTCCTGGTCATGTTATGCCGCTAAGAAAACTATCTGGATGTGTAATGACTGAACACCGCTTTGTGTTGCTCAAAGTACCATATTTTCTTTTTCCATCGGCTCATTATGCCGTTGGAAAATTTTTTTGAAA
>ENA-OZIL01000684-OZIL01000684.1-human-gut-metagenome-genome-assembly--contig:-NODE-684-length-14948-cov-5.947224_pt1 | contig 14948 bp, 12 predicted proteins | sample MGYA00244057_ERZ653706 | MGnify/ENA primary metagenome ERZ653706 (study PRJEB26926, sample SAMN06165266) | human gut metagenome | biome: ENVO:00009003; feature: ENVO:2100002; material: ENVO:00002003...
ATGAAGGCTACAGCACCCTGTCAAATGCACACGAAACCGTTAATTATGCGTGGATTTATAACAATAAGCCGGCTGACGAAACAGCGGAAAATGCAAGAAGCGAAAAATTAACCGATTCTCTTGAAAACATTTTGAAAGAGTATGATGAACCGCTTGTTCAGTCGCAGGTAGACGATTTATACGACAGTGCAAGAGTTTATATTAAAAGCTTAAAAAACGAATTTACCGATACAGAAAATGCGCTCAAATCACAATATTTTGACGCAATAAGAAATGCAGGTTTAAGTGATGATAAAAAACTTGCAAATGAACTAAGTATAACTCAAAAACAATATGATAATCTTAAAAATGCGCTTGAGGACGCAGAAAAAAACGAGGACGATTGGGATTTAGATAATATTGATAAAGCCCCTAAAATCAGTCTTGATGATTATAAGTCAAAGAATAATTTAAACGATTTTGACGATATGTTTGATACCGTTTATAAAATTGTTGATGCAGTAAGCGACGCAAAGCTTTATAATTGTACCAAAATTTACAGCGATTTAGGTAAGCTTAAAAAAATTGTAAATAATTTCAAGTTTGATGACAGCAAAATTATTACAATTAAGGATTACAGTGCCAAATATACAAATAAATCAATAAGCTATTCTATTGAGGACTCAAGTTCTGATAAGGCAACAATGCAGCTTATGACATATATTATTATGATTGTCATTGCATTTTTGTTTGCAGTCACAACATCTAACACAATAACTAAAGAGGCCAACGTTATCGGAACGCTTAGGGCAATGGGCTATTCCAAAGGAGAACTTATAAGGCATTATCTGTTTATGCCAATGGTGGTGACGGTAATGGGCGCACTGATAGGTAATGCGTTCGGTTATACCGTGTTTCAAAAGGCATTCGTCAGCGTTTATTATTCCAACTATTCGCTTCCGACTTATAAAATGCTTTGGAATATGGATGCATTTTTAGAAACAACCATTGCTCCGTTTATAATAATGCTTGCGGTTAATTCTTTTGTTCTTGCTAAAAAGTTTAAAATAAGTCCGCTGAATTTTATAAGAGGTGAGCTTAAACAAAGAGGACAGAAAAAGGTTATTAAGCTTCCAAAGAAAATGAGATTTTTCTCAAAGTTTAGATTGCGTGTTCTTTTCCAAAATGTTCCGTCTTATTTAACAATGTTTTTAGGTATATTTCTTGCGGGAACACTCGTTGTTATCGGCTCTATGTACGGACCTCTTCTTGAGGATTATTCAAATATGGTTAAGGAAAGTATGATTTCAAAATACCAATATGTAATGATTAATCAAGAAGAAACCGACAACAAAAATGCTGAAAAATTCTGTCTTACAACTCTTGAAACAACTGATAAAAAATTTATGGCAGATGATGTTTCAGTCTATGGTATTTCAAACGACAGTAAATATATCAATACCTCAATTCCTACAGGCGAGGTTGTTGTTTCAAGCGCTATGATGAATAAATTTAGTTTAAATGTCGGCGATGAGGTTACGCTTAAGGAAAAATATACCGATAAGACGTATTTATTTAAGATTGCCGGTGATTATAAATATGACGCCGCAATAACCGTGTTTATGAGTAGGGGCGATTATCTTCAAATGTTTAATGAAGATACCGACTATTTCACGGGTTATTTCAGCAATGAAAAATTGAATGATTTGAGTGATGACGATGTTGCGGCAGCCGTAACAGAAAAGGATTTTAACAAGGTTGTTACTCAAATGCAGGTTTCTATGCTTGAATTTGTAAAGGTATTCAAAATGCTTGGAATTGTTATCTTTTTGTTGATTATGTATATTCTAACAAAGCAGATTATAGAAAGAAACAGCAAATCAATTTCTATGACAAAGATACTCGGCTTCTCTGATATAGAAATAGGCAGGCTTTATATTATTATGACGTCGATTGTTGTTGTGCTGTCGCTTTTGATAAGTATTCCGCTTATATCTGTTGTGCTTCGTTGGTGTTTTAAATCATATCTTTATACCCAAATGACCGGCTATGTACCTTATATAATTTCAAATAGCTGTTATGTATCAATGTTTGTTTTGGGCGTTGTAAGCTATGTGTTTGTTGCAATCGCAATGCTTTTAAAGATAAGAAAAACGTCCCTCGGTGAAGCGCTTAAGAATCAATCGCTATAAAATACAAAAACGCAAAAAAGTAATAGCCACTCTCGTTAATAATGTGAGAGTGGCTGTTATTATTTCAAATTTAAAACTTTTTGAATTTCACCTAAATTATTTGCAAAAAATATTCCTTCTTGGCGTTCTTTTGTAGAAAGTCCCATTTTAATCATATTATTAAGCAAATTTTTAAGACTGTCGTAATATCCGTTTAAATTATATAATATGCAAGGAGCGTTAAGCTGTTTTAGTGATACTTTTGACATAACCTCGCTTATTTCCTCCAATGTTCCCGTGCCTCCGGGAAATGCGATAAAAGCATCGCCAAGTTCTATCATTTTCGTCTTTCTTTCGCTCATATCATCGGTTATGATTAACTGTGTTAAGCCGTCGTATTGAAGTTCTTTATCAATAAAAAACTGAGGCTCAACACCTATTGCCTTTCCGCCGGAATTTAATGTGCTTTCGGCAATTAATCCCATCAGTCCTGATTTTGAGCCGCCGTAAATAAGTGTATTGCCGCTTTTTCCTATAAATGTACCAAGTTCTCTTACTGCTTTTTCAAGGCTTTCGTCATTGCCCTTTAATGCTCCGAGATATACTGTAATATTCATATTTACTCCTCTTTTTATACAAAAATCCCTCACTTGTTTTTAAACAGAGTGGGGGATTGGTTTCGTTTTAGTCCTTTTGCAAAAGCATACGGTCATTGTCAAATTCTTTCATTTCTCGCTCACGGTAAAGCTTTAAAAGGTCTGACACGTTCATTTCTTTTCTTGTAACACTGTCAAGGTCAATAATTATTTCTCCCGAATCCATCATTATTGTCCTTGTACCGGTAACAAGCGCCTGTGACATATTATGAGTAATCATCATAGTGGTAATATTGTTTTCCCTAACAATATCGTTTGTGATTTTCATAACTTTGTCCGCCGTTACAGGGTCAAGAGCTGCCGTGTGCTCATCAAGAAGCAAAAGCTTAGGCGTAACAATTGTGCACATTAAAAGAGTGACAACCTGCCTTTGACCGCCTGATAAAAGACCGATTTTAGTTTTCATTCTATCCTCAAGTCCCATATCAAATCTTGCAAGATGTTCTCTGAAATATTCTCTTTTCTTTTTGCCGATTGCCTGCGAAAAGAAACTTGAGCCTGCACGGGAATACGCAAGTGCAAGGTTTTCCTCAATCGTCATATTAGGAGCAGTACCTTTCATAGGGTCTTGGAAAACCCTTCCGACGAGCCTTGCTCTTTTGTGCTCAGGCATAAAGGAAATATCCTTGCCGTCAAGTATAATTCTGCCTTTGTCCTGCTCAAATGTTCCGCATATCATATTGAAAAACGTTGATTTGCCTGCTCCGTTTGAGCCGACTATAGTTACAAATTCGCCGTCATTAAGCGTAAGATTAATGTTGTTTAATGCTTTGTGCTCATTGACAGTATCCTTTGCAAAGGTTTTGGAGACATTTTTAATTTCAAGCATTTTTTCTTGCCTCCTTCTTTGCTTTTGCATTTTCGATTTTGTGCTTAATTTCAGGAACAATGAGTGTTGCCGCTACAATGATTGCACAAGTAAGCTTCATAAGGTTTTCACTGTTCTTTCCAAAGAGAGAAACGTCAATAACAAATGCAACTATAATCTTATAAATAACCGAGCCTACTACCGCACTTGTTAAACCCAGTGCAACATTCCTTTTGCCGAATATTGCCTCACCGATTATTACTGCCGCAAGACCGTAAATAAGCGTGCCGTTTGAAAAACTTTGGTCACTTAAGCCGAGATAGTGGGAAATAAGCGCACCTGAAAGGGCAATAAGTCCGTTTGCAAGCGCTAAACCGAAAATAAGAGAAAAATCAACATTAATCGATGATGCTCTTACCATATCGGGGTTGTCACCGGTTGCTCTTATGCAAAGACCGAGATGAGTTCTGAAAAATACAATAAGCAGTATAAGTACTAAGATGCAAATAACCGCACCGATAACAAGACCTGCTATCTTTTTATCCGCACCGCTTATGCCTACTGCCTTGTAAAATCTTGTGAATGCGGAATTATCGTTAAAGTTAAGGTTAGACGAACCTCTTACCATTAAATTTATTGAATAGAGCCCGCTCATTGTAATAATACCTGCCAAAACAGGGTGAACCTTAAGCTTAGTTTGCAAAAGACCTGTTACAATTCCTGCAAGCACACCTGCCGCAAAAGCCGCAATAAAGCTTGTAACGCTCAATCCCTTGCTTGCAACAATAGCCGCAACTGCAGAGCCAAAGCCGAATGAACCCTCTGTTGTAAGGTCCGGTATGTCAAGTATTCTAAGTGAAATGTATATACCGAGGGCAAGAAGTCCGTAAAGAAATCCCTCCTCGATTGCCGTAATATAAACCTGCATAATTTGTCCTTAATAGTTTGTATTTTAGTTAATTATTTATTTACTACCTGAATTTCGTAGCCGATAGTGTTCTTATCCGGAGCTTTTACGCCGAGCATATCTGCTGTGCCGGAATTGAATGTGCAATAGTCAATTCCTACAACCTCTGCCGGAATTTTCTCAATTTTTGTACCCTTCATATACTCAATGCATTTGTCTGCGGTTTTAGCGCCGATGCCCTTATCGTCAATAGCAAGAGTAGCAAGGCAACCGCTGTTTACTGTTGTTGCAGATGAGCAGTAGGTAGGAATTTTTGCTTCGTTGCAAACCTGAGCAAGCGCACTTACACCATCTTGAACAATTGCGTCGTTAGGTACGAAGATAACATCACAGCCTTTTTTAATAAGTGTTTCTGTTGAAGATTTAACGTCTGCCGATGTTTCAACAGTTGCGCTTTCGTATTTAACACCTTTTTTGTCAAGATATTTTTGCGCTGATTCAACAGTATTTACAGCGTTAATTTGTGATGTTGAATAAATAAAGCCCCACTTTTTAACATCAGGAGTGATTTTGTATCCCATATCAATAATGTCTGATACAGGGATTGCATTTGATGTGCCTGTTGCATTTTTGTCAGGTGTGTTCATATCTGTAATAACCTGAGCCTCAACAGGGGCAGATACTGCACAGAAGAAACAAGGTGTGTCAGATGCTAAATTAACAAGAGTTTGCGTGCATGCAGTGCCGATTGTAAAGATTGCGTCATAACTTCCGTCGTCCATAGCGTTGATAATTGTCGTAAGAGTTGTTGAATCGCCTTGCGCATCCTTGTAGTCAAACTCAGCGTTTTCATAACCGTTTTTCTTCATTTCCTCAATGATTCCGTCTTTCATATCAACGAAAGCGCCGTTAGCACCTGTTTGTACCACAATGCCGAACTTAGCCTTTTTTGAATCGTTTACCTTGTCGTGCTCGCCGCCCGATTTTGAACAGCCTGCAAAGCAAGCGACTGCAATTACAACTGCAAATAAAACAGCTGCAATTTTTTTAATTGTTTTTTTCATAAGAATACCTCTTTCTTAATTATTAATTGATTTTGCTATATTCTTCAAGCTTTTTAAAAGCTTTATATACCATATCCTCGCTTATTTTATATGGATTGTGGTCAATGTCCTTCATATTGCACACCATAGGCACAAGCTTATCTAAATCATCCTCATTCATCTCAATGTCCGCAAGACAGGTCGGCAAATTGATTGAACGGTTAAATTCAAACATTTTCTTAAACATTTCCTCATTTTTATCAACAAGTAAAAGAATAAGCACACCGTATCCCACTACCTCGCCATGCAAATGCCTCTCCTCAATATGAGGGTAGGATGTAAGCGCATAAAATACTGCGTGCGCAAGCCCTGTGTTGTAATCAATAATGTGCTCGTTTGTTAAAAGAATTGATGCAATACCCGTTGTTACAACAATTCCTAAAACAACCTGCTCAACCTCAAAACTCGCAGTGCCCGATTTAAAATCATCAAGTGCTTTTTTGCCGTATTTTAAAAGGGGAGTTAAGCACATTTGCGATGTAGTTACACCGAGTGCGTGGTAATGAACTAAGTCCTCTCCACGGCTGCTCATCTCTGCCTCAAAATATTTAGCATAAGTATCGCCGATACCTGCCCACATATATTTATCGGGTGACTTTGCAATGACCGGAGTGTAAATAAAGCAATGTCTTGCCGGAGCGGTAAAGAAAAACGGCTCTTTAAAGCTTCCGTCGGCATTATACATAATTGAAACCGCCGTTGTTCCCGCACAGTTTGATGCGATTGTAGGAAAAGTGAATATTTCCTTATTTGTAATATATGCAAGTGCCTTTGCGGTATCAAGCGCTTTTCCTCCGCCGATACCAAAAATAATATCCGCTTTTTTTACAAGTTCATTTTCTTTAAGCGTATTTACATTTTCGTATGTAGCGTCACCGCCGTACCATAAAAAATCGAGTATTTCAAGGCTTGTGCCGTTACATTCATTAATTATTAAATCCCTAACTTTGCTGATTGCTGTTTTACCGCCTATGCAAATAACCTTTTTGCCGTACGGCTCGCAAATTTCACCGATTTTACTATAAACATTATCGCCGATTGAATAGCTTGGTAATGTAATTGAATAATTTTTCAAAATCACTACTTCCTATAATATAAAGATAAATAATTATAACACTATATATTCCCTATGTCAATTATTCCAAAAGCTGTCTTGTATTAAATTTCGTATTTTTCTAAAAATAATACGGAATGTGCGGAGGTGACATCTTGAAAAATAAATTGACTTCCTTTTTTATGTGCGCTGTATTGATTTTATGTGTTTTTTTCTCGTACGGCTTTACGATTTGCAGTGTTTGCGTCATTGACGAGCAAGGCAGTGTGCTTAAAAGCTATTATTCCTCAAGCGATATTACTGTTGCTCTTTCAAGAGCGCTTGATTATACCAAAAAATACGCTTCAAAATATAATCCTTTGACCGTCAAACTTTCACGTGGTAATTATAATGTTAAAAATACTCTTTTTCTCACATCATATACGACAATTGATTTGAATGCCTCGCTGATTAAAAATGCAAATTTCAAGCGTGGAAATATATTCAAATCTCCCGAAGATAAAGCGTACCCCGGGTATTCTTCACTATGTGAATGTATTATAAAAAACGGAACGCTTGACGATAATTTTAATCGTAATAAGTCATGTATTTTGCGCCTTTGTCATGCCAAAAACATTAAAATTCAAAATGTTGTTTTTCTTAATAATTATTATTCCCACCACGCCGAGCTTGCAGCTTGCCAAAATGTTACGTTTTTAAATTGTACCTTTAACGGGCAATATTCAAATTTAATGCTCAATTCATCAGAGGCAATTCAAATCGACATTCTCGATAAGGTCCACTTTTATGGTTTCACATCATACGATAATACAATGAATGACAGCATAACGGTTGAAAACTGTGTTTTTAAAAATGTTTATAGAGGAGTCGGTACGCATAATTATTTTAAAAATCTTTACCAAACAAACATCAAAATTATAGCTTGCACCTTTGAAAATATAACCGATTGTGCAATATCGGCAGTTAATTTTAAGAACATAGAATTCACTGACAATAAATTTCTAAATTGTAAATATTCTGTTTTTTATCGTGATAACGGTAAATAACACTTGTCTATTTATTTCTTTTGTTATATACTAAATGGGTTAGAAGGTGATTAAATGCCGATTTCGGTTATGCTCAAACCGGCATCAAGCAATTGCAATCTCGCTTGTGAATACTGCTTTTATCATTCGCTTTCATCTAAGCGAACTGATTTTTCAAAAGGCTTTATGAGCGATGATACTGCAAAAAGAGTTGTTGACAGTGCACTTGAATTTGCGGACTCTACCGATGTGTATTTTACATTCCAAGGAGGAGAGCCGCTTTTGTGCTCGCTTGATTTTTATAAAAATTTTGTATCTTACGTTAAAAAATCAAACAAAAAGGGCAGTAATGTTCATTATTGCCTGCAAACAAACTCAACGCTTATTAATGATGAATTTGCACTTTTCTTTAAGGAAAACGGTTTTTTAATTGGCGTTTCCCTTGACGGTGATAAGGAAGTTAATAAATATCGGATTTATCCAAACGGTAAAAGTTCGTTTGATGATATATTAAAGGGAATAGATATTTTGAAAAAACATAACGTTTCTTTTAATGTTCTTTCCGTTTTAACTAAAAATACGGCACTTAATTTCAGAAAAGCGTATAGATTTTTTAAGTCAAACGATTTAAGATATATTCAGTTTATTGTCGGCTTGAAGCCTTTTGGTGAAAAAGAAAACGATATGTATATGAATAACGACGATTATGCATATTTTTTAACAAAAGGATTTAATATTTATTATAACGATTATTTGCGTGGAGATTTTGTTTCAATTCGTACTTTTGATAATTACATATCTCTCATAAACGGTAATAACGCAGAGCAATGCGGAATGAATGGTTTTTGCTCAAACCAATTTGTTGTTGAAGGTGACGGAAGTGTTTATCCTTGCGATTTCTATTGCACAGATGAATGGCTTTTGGGTAATATCAACGAATCGTCATTTAAACAAATGTATAAAACCTCTAAATGTGTTGAATTTATAAAAAGTTCCTTTAAGCTTGATGATAAGTGTAAGGAATGTAAGTATTTTTATATTTGTCGTGGCGGCGGTTGCAGGCGCAACCGAGAAAGCAGTGATTACTGCTTAGCTTACAGGCAATTTTTCTCTCAATGTGAGGATAAACTAAAAACGCTTAAAAAAGTAGGTGTTAATTAATGAAAAAAGCTATATCGTTAATATTAAGTGCGGCTTTTGTGTGTTCGCTTTTTGCAGCTTGCAGTGATAAAAGTGTAAATGAAGACGGCAACAATAAATCTTCGGAAAATAATATTGAACTTAAAATAACTACCGACGCTCATTATTCTTCTCTTGATGAATCGTCAATCAAAGCTTATGAAAAGCTTTGCGACGCCGTTCTTAATTACAAGAGTGAGGTTAAATATAATGTTTCGCTTTCTGATGATGTAAATCGGTTGTTTTATACTTCTTTTCCGCAATATATTCTTGTTGACGGAATCGATTTCCTCAACGATAATTCAGGTGTTAAAATTACTTATGCAAATGATAAGGAAACGCAAAATGCCAAGCTAAAGGAATTTAATGCCGATATTTCAAAAATAATGAATAAATGCGGATACGGCAAGGTCGGCAAAGATGAATATTTGCTTAACGTATATTCATATATAGCAAGTAATTTTAAGGTTGATAATTCGGTTACCACCGTTTTTGACACTGTTTTGCAGGGCAAGGGTATGAGTTCAACCTTGAGTGGGCTGTTTGAATATTTGCTCCTTCAAAATGATATCAATGCTTCTCATCTTATTAATGTTGATTCAAACTCTATTGCAAAAATGATATCGCTTGCCGATTTTAAAGGGCAAAAGTATTTCTTTGATGTCACTTCTGAACTTGAGGATAATTCAGGTAAGGCATTAAAATATTTTGCAATGGATACCAAGAGGGCACAAACGGGTTCGGGATTTATGTTTACCGATAATTCGTCTCCCGATGAAATTGATGATGAAACGTTTTCCAAGCTTTCAACTTCAAGTTCTTATGAAATTTCAGGCTCTAAAGTTATTGTTGATATTAAAGGAAATGATGACTTTGAATTCAATTTGGACTAAATTCACTTTATATACTACAATTTGATATATTTAATAAAAAAGATACAAGAAATTGTATCTTTTTTGTTGTAATCGCAAAATTAATGTGTTATTATATGGCTTATGATTTAACTAAGGGGGATTAGTATGGCAGACATTGCTTCACTCAAACAAAAAGTGACGACTCTTGTTGACAATGTAAAATACTATTGGAAAGAGCCGCCCAAGGGCAGATATATGTCCTTTAAGGAAATTGGTTCATATGCATTCGGCGGTATAGGCGCATACCTTATCGTTAGTATGAGCTATATCTGTATGCTCGCAACAACAAATGTATTTATTACAGGTACAATCGGTATAACACCAACCGATATGTATATCTTGTATGTTATTGCAACTGTCGCAAGTATTCCGCTTACGGGATTGCGTGCAACAATTGTTGATAATACACGTAATAAAGCGGGTAAATATCGACCTTACATATTGATGATGGGTATACCTTCGGCTGTTCTCTTTATAGCTATGGTATGGTTCCCATATGACAAGCTTTCACTTCTTGTCGGCACTAACGTTTTATTCGCAGGCAAAACAGCAGATTATCTTGCAAAATGCTTTGTTCTTCTCTTATTTAACGTTATTCTTCAATTTGTATATATGTTCTTCTATGATGCGTATGAAAACCTTATTCACGTTCTTTCTCCTAACTCACAGGAAAGAGCTGACGTTGCATCAATTAAGAGTATTGTATATTCTCTCGGACCATCTGTTGTAAACCTTATTATGCCTATCGTCGCTGAAAACGTATTCCATACTAATCAGACCGATATCCGTGTTTACAGACTTGTGTTCCCGATTTTGGGTATCCTCGGTTCTGCTCTTTTGGTAATTGTTTATGCAAATACCAAAGAAAAGATTATTCAGGCTAAGACCCACGTTATTCAAATTAAATTTACCGATGCTTTCAAAGCTGTTGCAAAGAATAAATATTTCTGGATTATTTCGCTTGCAAGCTGGATAGGCTTCCTTGAATTGGCTTATTCAAATATCCTTGCTTGGCTTTATAACTACGGCGGCGCTTGTTCGGGTAACGTTTACGGTATTATCGTAACACTTAACGGTAACTCTGCTCTTTGGGGTATGATTATGGCTCCGTTCTTTATCCGCAAGTACGGTAAGAAAAATGTTCAGATTGTTACTAACCTTCTTAATATTGTATTCATCCTTGCAATGATTCTCTTTACAGGCAAGATTACAAGCGCAACTATTTGGATGGTACTCCTTTGCTTATATTGCAACGGTATCGTAGGTGCGTTTGCTCATATTCTTAACCCTGCTATTCAGGCCGATATTCGTGACTATCAGCAGTACAGAACCGGCGAAAGAATTGACGGTATGTTTGCCGCTGTTGCAACAATCGGCTCTGTAATCACTCTTATCACTTCATCTGTTATTCCTACTCTTCAGGAAAAGCTTGGTATGAATGTTGAAACTGCAAGAAGAGTTGTAAACGATTCTGCTCTTATGGCTCGTAAGCTTCCGGGCGCTACCGAAACTATTGGTCAAATGCTTCGTGAACAGGCGGCCAACGGTCAGGATATTTTTAATGCGTCTAACGCTCTTTATGACGTTGACGGTGTTCTTATTCCTCTTCTTCGTGTGCTTATTATTGTTGCCGCTGTCGGTGCAACACTTAATGTAATTCCTTTCTTCTTCTATGATTTTACAGAGAAGAAGCAAAAGGCTGTTGTTCGTGTGCTTAAGGTACGTGCTCTTTTTGAGGACTATGCTAACGACGCTTTGAGCGATAAAGGGCTTGTTGAGGCTATCGACCTTGTTAATAATGCAAGGGAAATGGCAACAGCTACTCCTAAGCCGGTGTCTAAGGAGGATTATAAGCACCTTAAGGGCAAGGAAAAGAAAGCCGCTAAAAAGGCTTACCGTGAAGCACTCGAATATAATGAGGAAATCGAAATCTCACAATTTGTTTGTGCTGAGCTTGATAAGTTCAATTCTGAAAACGTAATGCGTCAGGTTGACCTTTATCAAAAGGTATATGATGCAGGTCTTGACGGTATCGTTAATATGGATGTTAATGCTGTTAAGGCTGAGCTTGCCGCTGCTAAGGCTCTTCCAAAGGATACCGAGCAGCATAAGGAAATCCGTAAGGTTGAAATTGAGCTTGCTAAGAAAAAGCTTGCTTCTCATAAGAATTATCTTAAGCACTTTGGCTCGGTTAATGAGTTCAAAGAGCCTGAAATGTCTGTTCTTGAGGGCTTCTTCGCTGTTGAGGATAAGTGCGATGACAGACTTGAAGAGCTTAATAAGGAACTTCACGACGCTAAAAAGGCTAAGGATAAGGGCGAGATTGCTAAGATTAAAGCTGATATGAATAAGTATGCCAACGAGCGTAAAGAGGCACGTAAGGCTTCTAAGGCTGAAATGGATAAGCACGCTATGTTTAACCGTGCCGCAGACGCTTATATCACTTCTCGTAAGCTTCTTGAGCAAAAGGAAAACTTCAAGCATCTTGATGAAATTGCCGCTCAGTATGATGAGGCAAAGGCAAGAGCTGAGGCTGAAGAAAAGGCTAAGGAACTTGAAAATGAGCGTAAGCGTAAAGAGCTTGAGGCTGAGCTTGCTAAGCGCAAAGCTGCAAGAAGAAAGAAATAAAATAATTTTTACCTTTTAAGGCTCCCTTGTAAAGGGAGGTGGCGCACGAAGTGCGACGGAGGGATTTAAATGCATCGGACTTTTGTTCGGTGCATTTTTATTGTTCTTCAGCAAAGAAAAAACTGCGGAGATTTAATTCTTCGCAGTTTTTTATGCCTGTTATCCTGTCGAACAAATATATAGTTGCATTGACAACAAGTATTATCTATGCTATATTTTAACTATAAAGGTCGATTTTTTGCAAATATGTTTCAACTTATTATGAGGAAAAATAAGTCTGAGCTTCCTGACGAGATTGTAGATAATTTGATGAAAATTCATTCAATTCATAATGATAAATACGCTCCGATTGGTAATGCAATTTGTGACTCTTGGTATGATTATTACAGTGAGCTTGTAAAATGGATAGTTAAATTTAATAATGGTTACTATGTGTCGCAGATTGTAAAAAAATATTTGCTAACCTTTTCAGCGATAATCAAGTGTAACGCTATATGTGTTTGAATGCTTTTGATAATGAAACGCAAGTTTATAAATACTTCGTGAATGGTAAGAGAAATACAAATAAGGTCGGCTTTAACCGAATTAAAGCTTATCAACGTATTTAAAAAAAGAGAAATTTTAAATAATCAAACAGAGGCTATCAAAATGAAAAAAATTACATCAATTTTATTATCAATAATAATGATATATAGCGTTTGCTTTCCGATTACGGCGTTTGCCGCAGCATTGCCAACTGTCGGTATTTCGTCTTTATCAGTTAAGGAAAATACCGTTACCGTCAAGTGGAAAAAGAAATCTAAAATCATGGGCTATCAAATCCAATATTCAACCGACAGTAAGTTTAAAAAGGGAACGAAGATCAAAGAGGTGAACAAAAACAAAACCACATCCCAGAGCATCTCAAAATTAAAAGCAAAGAAAAAATATTATGTGAGAATCCGCACCTATAAGAAAGTGAAAGTAAACGGAAAATCTACCAAGATCTGTTCCGGCTGGTCGAAGGTAAAAACTGTCAAAACAAAGAAATAGAACCATGTTTTTGCCAATTTCTAAAAATAATAGTGAAAAATTTAACAGAGTTAAGAAATATACTTGAAATTTTTAGTAAAATTGGTTAAAATACAATCAGTTGAGTACTTGTACTCAAAACAAGCAAATTTCATTAAAAATTTCTAGGAGGAATAAGAAATGGCAGTAAGAGTAGCAATCAATGGTTTTGGCCGTATTGGTCGTCTTGCATTCAGACAGATGTTCGGTGCAGAAGGATATGAAGTAGTAGCAATCAACGATCTGACAAGTCCTAAAATGTTAGCACACCTGTTAAAATATGATTCTTCTCAGGGTAAATATGAGAAGGCAGAGACAGTAAGCGCTGGCGAGGATTCCATCACAGTTGACGGAAAAGAGATCAAAATCTACGCATTCCCAGATGCAAACAATTGCCCATGGGGTGAATTAAAAGTTGACGTTGTATTAGAGTGCTCCGGATTCTATACATCCAAAGAAAAAGCACAGGCACACATCAATGCAGGTGCTCGTAAAGTTGTTATTTCTGCTCCAGCAGGTAACGATCTTCCAACAATCGTATACAACACAAACCACGAGACATTAAAAGCTTCTGATACAATCATCTCAGCAGCTTCTTGTACAACAAACTGCTTAGCACCAATGGCAGATGCATTAAACAAATTTGCACCGATCCAGTCCGGTATCATGTGCACAATCCACGCTTACACAGGTGATCAGATGACATTAGACGGACCACAGAGAAAAGGTGATTTAAGAAGATCCCGTGCAGCAGCAGTTAATATCGTTCCTAACAGCACTGGCGCTGCAAAAGCAATCGGTCTGGTTATTCCGGAGTTAAACGGCAAATTAATCGGCGCTGCACAGCGTGTTCCTACTCCGACAGGTTCCACAACGATCTTAACAGCAGTTGTTAAGAAAGCCGGCGTGACAAAAGAAGATATCAATGCAGCTATGAAAGCAGCAGCAAACGAGTCCTTCGGATACAACGAGGACGAGATCGTATCTTCCGATATCGTAGGAATGAGATTTGGTTCCTTATTTGATGCAACTCAGACATTAGTAAATCAGATTTCTGATGATTTATATGAAGTACAGGTTGTTTCATGGTATGACAATGAGAACAGCTACACATCTCAGATGGTTCGTACAATCAAATACTTCTCTGAATTAGCATAAGAATCAGCGGATTTGAATACAGTGACGTAACCAAAAAAGGTCCGGTCCGGCAGGACCGGGCCTTTCGTTATAGAAAGGATGGACGATAGAAATGGGATTAAATAAAAAATCAGTAGACGACATTAATGTAAAAGGACTCCGCGTTCTCTGCCGCTGCGATTTCAACGTACCTTTAAAAGAGGGAAAAATCACAGACGAGAACCGTTTAGTGGCAGCTCTTCCTACCATCAAAAAATTAGTGGCTGACGGCGGAAAAGTCATTCTCTGCTCCCACTTAGGAAAACCAAAAGGAGAGCCGAAACCGGAATTATCTTTA
>ENA-OZIL01000697-OZIL01000697.1-human-gut-metagenome-genome-assembly--contig:-NODE-697-length-14720-cov-6.544630_pt1 | contig 14720 bp, 10 predicted proteins | sample MGYA00244057_ERZ653706 | MGnify/ENA primary metagenome ERZ653706 (study PRJEB26926, sample SAMN06165266) | human gut metagenome | biome: ENVO:00009003; feature: ENVO:2100002; material: ENVO:00002003...
GCGTCAGATGTGTATAAGAGACAGTAGCTCGTCAGGTGGAAATCAATTCCGAGCTCCTCGGCGAGCAGACGCAGGTATTTCTGGTACTTGCTGTAACGGGTTCGAATGTGCATGTAGAGCCGCTCGCCCGTATAGCCGGAGCGGGTGACGACCGGCAGCAGGAAATCGTCCACGGTCGGCGAGGCCGCTTGCAGGCTCTCGATCAGTTGCCGGATTGCGGGCGTGATCTTGATCGAAATCGGTTTGACTCCTTTCTGCCGCTTGATCTTCTGCCGCTTGTAGACGATATAATCGCCGTCCTCCATCTGTTTGATATGGGCGGCCGTGAGCATAGCCATGTCGATGAACGAAATGCCGTAACAATAGTAGGAGAAGAGAAACAGCTTGCGGGCGTATTCGCATTGCGGATTGTTGGCCGTGGCGCTTTTGAGTTTCGATAACTCGGCGGCAGGCAGGTAGCGTTTGGCGGTCGCCTCTTCGAGTTTGGAGACCTCGAATCCGCCCCGTCCGAACGGATAGGTCGCCACCGAGCCGACACCCTCCGCATTGGCCCGGTTCAGAATGGCCCGCAACGCTTTGAAATAGAATTTACGTGTGTTGCCGCAACAGCTCCGCTTTTGAAGAAACATATCGAATCCCCGGACATAACGCAGGTCGATGTCGGAAAAGAGCCGTTGATCCAGCTTCCGGTCATAGCTTCTCAACATGTCCTGCGTCTGCTTGTAAGTCTGGGAGTTCCCGATATGTCCCGTTGCGTGCAGTTCCGCAATACGGTCGGTGAAATAGGCGTTGAACTTTCCCTGTTTGGAGGTGTTCAGAAAGGCGTCCTCGAACTGGTTCAGCGTCCAGTCGATGCCTTCGATCTCGAAGCGTTCGACGATCTCACGGGCACGGGCCTTGTATTTCACCAGCAGCGCATTGTCGGCTTCGCGTTGTTTATTCTCGGCTTTCTGCTCGGCTCCTTTCAGGTTGCGCAGGATGATGAATTGCTCGCCGGCCTCGTCCCAATATGCAGGATCGGCGTAGAGTTCGAGCGCGATATATTTGCGCCGCTTGTTTTTGGTGATACACAGCCTGACGGCGTAACGGCCGTTGCGGTCGGCCTTGTCGTGACGACGGGGAAACCGGATGGAATAAGCCATAGCTTTGCACAGTTTTTCTTATTGATTCGCTGATAGTTATCGAAATGTCATACGACAAGCGAATGAAGATACTGTCAAAGCTGGATTCGATAGATCCGGCCGAAGCACTAACCGCCTACCCGAGAATTGCAGAGTATGATGCGATTACTAAATTGCCCATTAGTCGTAGACGGGGCAAAAATAATATGTCGATGAAGCGATTGCAAATATTTTTTGGTTTTAATTGTAGACCTATATAATAAATCTGTACATTGTGTTGTTACAAACAGTGGATTCGCATTTGTATAGATAAAAATATCGAGATTTTGCAAAAATCTCGATATTTTAGTATATTTGAAATTGGAATAAAGCTATGTAATTATGATCGAACAGCCCCCCGCATTTGATATCCATAATATCAAAGATATTATCAATCTGTTAAATGACTGTAGATTTCCGCCTATCATAGAACGGATAAACAATGAATGCCTTTACTGGGATAAAGTGAAGCACCTCGAAATCCCAAAAGGTATCACGCATGAGAAATTATGGAAGCTAATCAAGTTGCGGCGATCGTTCATCAGCATTCCATTCGTATTTCAGGAATATAAATTTCATTATTATATTACCAATGCGACACAAGAGAGGCTGCATTATTTCGATATGAACTTCGGGGGAACGCTCGGAGCGAATTCTCCGATACCCGCCGAAGACAAACACCGTTATTTGGTCAGTTCTCTAATGGAAGAAGCCATCGCCTCCAGTCAGATGGAGGGAGCTTCCACTACGCGTAAAAAAGCCAAGGACATGCTCCGCAAAGGCACGAAGCCGCGCAATAAATCGGAGCAGATGATTCTGAACAATTACAATACGATTCAGCATATTGCAAAAAATCGGGAATGGGAATTAACGCCGGAACGATTGCTGACCATTCACCGACTGATGACGCAAAACACGCTCGACAACTCTGAAGACGAAGGACGCTTCAGAACGAACGATGATATCTATGTTGTCGATAATTTGTCGGGAGAGGTTGTCCACTTTCCTGTGCCTTATACTGAGATTCCGGAGTTGATACTGTTATTATGCAGATTGTTCAATGAAAAAGGAAGTGAAAACTTCGTGCATCCCATTATCAAAGGAACATTGATTCATTTCCTGTTAGCTTATATTCATCCGTTCTGTGACGGAAACGGTCGAACGGCCCGTGCTCTTTTGTATTGGTATATGTTGAGAGAAGGTTACTGGATGACTGAATATCTCTCTATATCGAGAATCATCTACCACAAGAAACGCCAATATGAGAAAGCGTTCCTCTATACGGAAAATGATGGAAACGATTTGACTTATTTCATTTCGTTTAATCTTCATGTAATGTCCGAGGCGTACGAATCCTTGAAACTTTACATAAAAAACAAATTGTCGGAACAGTATCAAACTGCCGATTTTATTAAAATCCCGTCGGTCAACGAACGTCAGGCCATTATATTGAAGATCGTATCCGACAAGCCGCAGAGTGTCCTAACGGTCAAAGAGATGGAAACCCGATTCAATATCTCGAATTTTACGGCCCGAAGCGATCTGCAAGGTCTTGTGAAATTGGGATTTCTGTCTTCTGTTGCAGTAAACAGGAAACAACATAATTATATCAGAAGTTCCGAATTCGAAGAGACTCTTTCGAAATATGAATAAATAAAAATATCGAGATTTTGCAAAAATCTCGATATTTTAACATTTTGCTCACGGCGTAATTTTCTCGGGAATCAGGTGTGTGTCGGCGAAAAGGGTGTAATTATTCGATTTGCATAATTTGAATAAAATAATTATTTTTGCAAAAATGATATTCCTATGGCGAAGATTATAAATCCATTCATCGTGACCGGAAAGATCGCTCCGGAGTATTTTTGCGATCGGGTAAGCGAATCAGCCCGGCTTGTCAAGTCGGTTACCAACGGCAATAATTTGGTTGTCATTTCACCGCGCCGTATGGGTAAAACAGGGCTGATTCAGTTCTGTTACGACAAGCCGGAAATCGGTAAGGAGTACTATACTTTTTTCATCGATATTCTGCATACGTCGAGCCTCCGCGAATTTACCTATCTGCTCGGCCGGGAGATTTACGAAACACTCCTGTCTCGCAGTCGTAAAATGGCGACTCTTTTCATTCAGACGATTAAGTCCATCAGCGGGAAATTCGGGTTCGACCCCATCTCCAATCTTCCCACTTTCAATGTGGAGTTGGGAGATATCGAGCGACCCGAATATACGCTCGATGAGATTTTCCAATATTTGTCTCATGCGGACAAGTTTTGCATCGTAGCGATTGATGAGTTCCAGCAAATTGCCAAATATCCGGAGAAGAATATAGAGGCTTTGTTGCGGACTCACATCCAAAGGTCGGAGAACAGCCATTTTATCTTTGCCGGGAGCGAACGCCACATGATGCAGGAGATGTTTGCATCGGCCGCCCGGCCGTTCTACCACAGTGCCGACATGTTGGAGCTGAAAGCCATTCCTGCGGAGATTTACATTCCGTTTATCGTCGGGCATTTCGAGCGGCGCAACCGTTCGATAGCCGCCGTCGATGTGGAAAAGGTTTATGCACTTTTTCAGGGGCACACCTACTATATCCAAAAGACCTTCAACGAATCGTTTGCCGATACGCCCGAAGGCGACGAATGTACGTTGGAGACGATCCGGGCTGCCATCGATAATATGATTGCTTCGAACGATACGATTTTCCGGGAGATTCTGTCGAACGTTCCCGAAAAGCAGAAGGAGTTGCTTTATGCCATCGCCAGGGAGGGCGAAGCCGAGCGTATTACATCTGCCGATTTCATCAAACGGCACAGTCTTACTTCGGCCAGTTCGGTACAGTCGGCCGCAAAGAAATTGCTCGAAAAGGATCTTATCACCGAAATTAACAAGGTTTTTTCTGTAACCGACCGATTATTTGCCATGTGGATAAATAAATTATATGGGAAAAATCCGGATTTTTAATGTCGCTGCTCGGTATAATGTGATTTTTATAGATTGGTATTTGGCCGTAAGTTGGCTGAAATAGTTACCTTTGACTTTGTCGAAGGTACTCCGCCCCGACAAAACGCAAATAAAATTTGCTTTTGTGCGCGGCTTGTTCGTACCTTTGTTACGAAGTATGCCGAAACTTTATATCATAGCGGGTTGCAACGGTGCAGGGAAAACGACTGCATCCTATACCGTGCTGCCCGAAATGTTGGGATGCCGGGAGTTCGTCAATGCCGACGAAATAGCAAAAGGGCTGTCGCCGTTCAATCCCGAAAGCGTGGCGATCGAGGCAGGACGGCTGATGTTGCAACGAATGGACGATCTTTTGTCCGAAGGCGAGGATTTTGCGTTTGAAACGACGTTGGCGACCCGTTCCTATGTGAAATTCGTGGAGCGGGCGCAGGCGAAAGGCTATTTTGTGACGTTGCTCTATTTTTGGTTGCCGACACCCGAACAGGCCATCGAGCGTGTTGCGACACGAGTAAGCGAGGGCGGACACAATATTCCGTCGGATGTGATTCGGCGACGTTATGCGAACGGCATCAAGAATTTAACAATCCTCTATACTCCGATTTGCAATTTCTGGACAATCTACGACAACAGCTCGGCAGACGAAGAGATTAAAATAGTTGCGTCGGGTGAGAAGAACATAACAATTCATGTTGAAGATGCGTTATCCTATAAACTGATTACGAATTATGAGCGAGATTGAAATCAAACAAATGCAGGAAAAAATCAACGCAGGTATTTTGCTCGCCCGTAAGCGTCTGATTGAAAAGACGAAGAAGGAGGACGGAGAACTGGTTGTCGTGCGCGACGGAAAGGTCGTGCGCATTAAGGCCCGCGATCTGAAATAGGAATTTTGGGTCGGTTGTCTGAATGAATAATCCCCGGCATTTTCGGATGTCGGGGATTCACTTTTCAATTTTGATTGGGTAGGCGAATGATGCGTGGAACACAGGTGGAACACGCGAAATCGCAACAACTCTCGATAATGGCAAGTTGCAACTCTTTGAATGCGTGGAAAATCCGTTGAAATATAGTTTGTTAAATTTATTAGAAAAAGTAAAATTTAATTCTGGGGGGCGCGTGGTCGCAAGTTCGAATCTTGTCATCCCGACTTTTCGAAAAGCCTTGATAATCTGATGATTGTCGAGGCTTTCTTGTTTTTGTATCTGTTTACGGGCAGGGGCTGTGCGGGCGGGGAGAATACGATTCTGCGGGGAAATACGTTATTTTATGGGATACGGAAGATGCGGGCGGTGCGGGAAACCCGGAAGGCCGCGGACGGGAGGTTTCAAATTTTTTCTTATCTTTGTAGCGGATTCCGTATGGCGGCCGTCGTTTTTTTGCCTTGAGGCCGCCGATTCTTGCCGGCTCGCCTGTGGGCGGCAGTTTTTGATATTTGCCCGGAGGAATGCCCTTTTCCCGGGAATATCGTCCGAATGCGGAGGAATTTGCAGGGGAGCCTGCGGTTCCGGGTGTATCTGTGATTTTATTGCGCCGTGCCCTTTTTATCGTACGCTGACGACCGTACCGGGGACATTGCCGCCCGCATCCGAAAATTATAACGAAAAAATAAACGATAGTGCTTATGAAACAAAGGAAAATGCTTTCATTCACGCTTTACCAGCTCGGGCTGTTTTTCCGCCAGGAGCTGCCGGGACTTGTTGCCCAGGCCGATGCGAGCCGCGATGCCGGGGAGTTCCGGGCCCGGCTCGAAGAGTTCGTCGCCCGGCATGCGGCGGCGCAGGGCGAGGCGGCGGAACAGATCCGCCTGCTGATCGGCTACGACGGGCGGGAGGTGAGCGAACTTTCGACCGGTGAGCAGATGCCCGTGCGGACGCTGGAATTGCTGTGGCAGTTCCTCACGGGGCGGCTGGAGAACCCGGAGATGCGTTGCGACCTGTTCATCGACCTGTTTTTCCAGTTCAAGCGCCTTGAGGGGCTGGAGTTGCAGCCGCTCACGCCGCAGCGCGTCCGTATCCGCAGCGATCGCTGGCCAACGGGGCTCGATCCCGAGGTGGCGGAGGTGCGCGCCCAGAACAGGGAGCGTATGCTCCACCTCTTGGTGCAGAAGATCGAGAACCGCAAGTCGACCCCTTCGCGGTTCCGTTTCGAGGAGGGGATGACCTACGAGGATAAATACCGTCAGGTAGGCGTCTGGTGGGGCGATTTCCGGTTCCACCTGGCGATGGCCGTGAAGAGCCCTTCGGAGTTGAACCGGTTTCTGGGCAACTCGCTCTCGGCGGAGACCATGTACCTGCTGTCGAAGGCCCGCAAAAAGGGGATGCCGTTCTTCGCCACGCCCTATTACCTCTCGCTGCTGGACATCACCGGCAAAGCGTACGACGACGAGGCGATCCGCAGCTATATCCTCTATTCGCCGCAGCTGGTCGAGACCTACGGGAATATCCGCGCCTGGGAGAAGGAGGACGTCGTCGAGGCCGGAAAACCCAATGCGGCCGGGTGGCTGCTGCCCGACGGGCACAATATCCACCGCCGTTATCCCGAAGTGGCGATCCTGATCCCCGATACGATGGGGCGTGCCTGCGGCGGGTTGTGCGCCTCGTGCCAGCGGATGTACGACTTCCAGAGCGAACGGCTCAATTTCGAGTTCGAGAGCCTGCGCCCCAAGGAGAGCTGGGATCACAAACTGCGCCGCCTGATGGCTTATTTCGAGGAGGACACGCAGCTGCGCGACATCCTCATCACGGGCGGCGACGCCCTGATGAGCCAGAACAAGACGCTGCGCAATATCCTCGAGGCGGTCTACCGCATGGCCTGCCGCAAGCGCAAGGCCAACCAGGCGCGTCCCGACGGTGAAAAATATGCCGAGTTGCAGCGCGTGCGGCTGGGGTCGCGCCTGCCGGCTTACCTGCCGATGCGCATCGACGACCAGCTGGTGGAGGTGCTGAAGGAGTTCCGGGAGAAGGCCTCGGCCGTCGGCGTGAAGCAGTTCGTCATCCAGACGCATTTCCAGTCGCCGCTGGAGGTGACGCCCGAGGCGCGGGAGGCTATCCGGAAGATACTTTCCGCCGGGTGGCTCATCACCAACCAGTTGGTATATACCGTCGCGGCATCGCGCCGCGGGCATACCACCCGCCTGAGGCAGGTGCTCAACTCGCTGGGCGTGGTCTGTTACTATACCTTCTCGGTGAAGGGCTTCGGCGAAAACTACGCCGTCTTCACGCCCAACAGCCGTTCGATGCAGGAGCAGCAGGAAGAGAAGCTCTTCGGGCGGATGACCGAGGAGCAGACCGCGGAACTGGATGCGGCGCTGACCGGCGAGGGCGACACGGCCGGGCGCATCCGCCGCTTCATGAAGAAACACCGGCTGCCGTTCCTGGCCACCGACCGCAGTGTGCTCAACCTGCCGGCCATCGGCAAGAGCATGACCTTCCGGCTGGTGGGCATCACGGCCGAGGGGAAGCGTATCCTGCGCTTCGACCACGACCGTACGCGCCGCCACAGCCCGATCATCGACCGTATGGGCGAGATCTACATCGTGGAGAACAAGTCGGTGGCCGCCTATCTGCGCCAGTTGGAGAAGATGGGCGAGGACGCGGAGGATTACGCCAGCATCTGGGGCTACACGCACGGTCAGACCGAGCCGCGTTTCGGGCTGTACGTCTACCCCGACTTCCCGTTCGGGGTGACCGACCGGGTGAGCAATCTGGAGCTGGAGTAGTTGCCGATGGAAAAAGCAGGGCCCGGCCGGATGCGCTCCGCCGGGCCCCGATATATTTGGATATATCAGAAATTCTTATTATCTTTGTGTAAAGTATAACAGGGCCGGCCGAAGAAGGATCACTGACAAGGATCGGGCCGGAAGAACAGCACCCGAATTATGAAACCGTCCGAACGATTGCAGTCGCTCGATGCCCTGAGGGGGTTCGACATGCTCTTTATCATGGGGTTCGCCTCGCTCGTCGTCGCCGTGTGCGGCCTGTGGCCCAACGCTGTGACCGACAGCATTGCCAGCCAGATGGGGCATGCCAGCTGGGACGGCTTCACCCACCACGATACGATCTTTCCGCTGTTCCTCTTCATTGCCGGGGTGAGCTTCCCCTTTTCGCTTTCCAAGCAGCGTTCGCTGGGGTTGTCGACCGGGACGATCTATGCGAAGATCGTCCGCCGCGCGCTGACGCTGGTGTTGCTGGGGGTGGTTTACAACGGGTTGTTCAGGCTCGATTTCGAAAACCTGCGTATTGCCAGCGTACTGGGGCGTATCGGCCTTGCATGGGGCATAGCCGCGGTGCTGTACCTCAATTTCGGGGTGAAGGCGCGCATTGCGACCGCTGCAGCCATACTGGTCGGTTACGGCCTGTTGTCGGCGCTGGTGGCGGCACCCGACGTCGCGGGCGCAGAGCCATTGACCCGGGAGGGGTGCCTGGCAGGGTATGTCGACCGGCTGCTGTTGCCGGGTAAGCTGTACGGCAAGACGTTCGACCCCGAGGGGCTGCTGAGTACGGTGCCCGCCGTGGTGACGGCCATGCTGGGCATGTTTACGGGGGAATTCGTGCGGCGGCAGGACTTGTCGGGCGGGCGCAAGGCGTCGTGGATGATTGCGGCGGCCGTGGCGCTGCTGGTCGCAGGGCTGGCTTTCAACGGGGTGGTGCCTGTGAATAAATCGCTGTGGTCGAGTACGTTCGTATGTGTCGTGGCTGCCTATTCGCTGGCGATGTTCGCCCTGTTCTACTACCTGATCGACGTCAGGGGATGGCGCCGCTGGACGCTCTTCTTCCGCGTCGTGGGACTCAATTCGATCACGATCTATCTGGCCCAGCGTATCGTGGGCTTCGGGCGTATATCCGATTTCTTCCTCGGGGGCGTGGCGTCGAAATGCCCGGAGGCGCTTGCCGCCGTGGTCAATAGTGCCGGCTATGTGGCCGTCTGCTGGCTGTTTCTCTATTTCCTTTACAGAAAGAACGTCTTTCTGAAGGTGTAGCCTGCGGATTCCGTCAGGTGCTGCGCGCAGGCGCGGCTGGCGCGGAGTTTGCTTCACGCCCAACCGATTGTATAATAAAAAATCATTGCTATGAATAAGACGATTCACCGCGCACAGACGCGCGGACACGCCAACCATGGTTGGCTCGATACCTACCATACGTTCAGTTTTGCCGGATATTACGACCCCCGGCGAATCCATTTCGGCGCCCTGCGGGTGCTCAACGACGATACGGTCGCCCCGGGCGAAGGATTCGGGACGCATCCCCACGATAACATGGAGATCGTGTCGATTGCGCTCGAAGGTGCGCTCCGCCACGGCGACAGCATGGGGAACATGCAGGAGCTGCGTCCGGGGGAGATTCAGGTCATGTCGGCCGGGACGGGCATTACGCACAGCGAGATGAACGCCAGCGACACGGAGCCCGTGAAATTCCTGCAGATATGGGTGCTGACCGATGCGGAGAACCATACGCCGCGTTACAACCAGATCCGGCTGGCGCCGGCAAAGCGCAACGAATTGAGGACGATCGTGGCTCCCGAAGGCCGCGGTGGCGAAAACACGGGCTGGCTCCATCAGGATGCCTGGTTCTCGACGCTCGACCTGGACAAGGGGCATGACGTTGAATACCGGATGCATACGCCCGGGAACGGGGCCTATGTCTTCGTGATCGAAGGGCTGGCCGAGGTGGACGGCGAAGTGCTCGGCCGCCGCGACGGCATGGGGGTCTGGGATACCGACGGCTTCGGGATCAGGGCTTCGGCCGACGCCCAGGTGCTGGTCATCGAGGTGCCGATGCGTTAACGGGCGGATATATAGGTGAAAGCCTGCTGGAAACCAGCAGGCTTTTTTTATTGCTGCCGTGCCGCACCGGCCGGGCGGAAACGGAAAATCCCCTTCCGCCCGGCCGAAGACAGTGTATTTTTCGTATCTTTGTTTGCCGGTTCCGGCAAAATATCGTTGAATTCGTAAATGAGATACGCTATGAAAAATTATTTCGTCGCACTCGCCTTCACGGCGCTGTTCCTGCCCGTGGCCTGTGCCTGCGGCACGCCCGAACCCGCCCGCAGCGGGGACGGGGATCCCCTGCCCGGGAACCCCGGGGCAAAGAGCTACAAGAACCCGGTTTTCCGGGAATTCCTCGTGGCCGACCCCACGGTAATACGCGCCGAGGACGGGAATTTTTACCTCTATGCGACCGAGAGCGGAAAGAACAACATCCCCATCCTGCGCTCGTCCGACCTGGTGAACTGGACGAAGGTCGGCTAGGTCTTTACGGCGGGGAACCATCCGCAGATAACCGACAAGGCCGGGGCCAACCTCTGGGCGCCGGACATCAACAAGATCGGCGACAGGTATGTGCTGTATTATTCCCAGCCGGGGGAGAACAACAAGCACGCCATCGGCGTGGCGTCGGGCCCCTCGCCTGTCGGGCCCTTTACCGACCACGGGAAACTGATCGGCAGCGACGAGATCGGGGTCGATATTTCGATCGACCAGTTCTACATCGAGGAGGACGGACACAAGTACATGTTCTGGGGAAGTTTCCGGGGCATCTGGGCGATTGAACTTGCGGACGACGGGTTATCGCTCAAACCCGGGGCCGGGAAGCGTAAGATCGCCGGCGACCAGTACGAGGGCACCTACATCCACAAGCGGGACGGATACTATTACCTGATCGTCTCGACGGGCGATTTCATGAAGGATTACCATGTAGTCGTCGGCCGCAGCCGGTCGCTGATGGGGCCTTATGTCGATCGTGCGGGGCGCGACATGCTCGGCGTGCACCACGAACTGGTCGTGGGCAACGGCAACGGGTTTGTCGCCCCGGGGCATAATGCGGAGTTCATTACCGACGACAAGGGGCAGGACTGGATGCTCTACCACACCCGGCTCGAGGTGGGCGGGCCGCGTTACCTGCTGCTCGACCGGATCGAGTGGAATGACGGGTGGCCCGAGGTGCGCGGGCACGTACCCGCCCGGAGTGCCGAAGCTCCCGTTTTCGAGTAGCCCGGCGGCAGGCCGTGTGATGTCCGTGCGTGCGGCGTCCATGCCTGCGACCTGTCTGCGATGTCCATGCCTGCGATCTGCCTGCGGCATCGCGGTTGACGCGGCCGGGGCGGGCGTATTGCCGGCAGGAAGAGAGAATTCCGGCGGGATCCCACATGGGTTCCCGCCGGAATTTTTACGGATCGGACAGCCCCCCCCCTGGATCAGAACTCCGAGGTGAAGTGGAAGCGGATGTCCTTGAAATTCTCCTGCGCCAGCGCCAGCCCGTAGCTCGTGTCGGCGAGGAAGACGTCGCGGCCGTGCTTGTCGACGGCCATGTTGGTGTGCTTGCGGCGCTTGAAATCGGCCAGCTGCGCGGCGTTGTCGCTCTCGATCCAGCAGGCTTTGTAGATCGAGATCGGCTCCCAGCGGCAGGCGGCGTTGTATTCGTGTTCGAGTCGGTACTGGATGACTTCGAACTGGAGCGCCCCGACCGTGCCGATGATCTTGCGGCCGTTGAGCGAGGATACGAACAGCTGCGCCACGCCTTCGTCCATCAGCTGGTCGACGCCCTTGGCGAGCTGCTTGAATTTCAGCGGGTCAGCGTTCTCGATGTAGCGGAACTGCTCGGGGGCGAACGACGGGATGCCCGTGAATTTGAGCTTCTCGCCCTCGGTGAAGGTGTCGCCGATCTTGAAGTTGCCCGTATCGTGCAGGCCGACGATGTCGCCCGGGTAGGCGAAGTCGATGACCGATTTCTTTTCGGCCATGAAGGCCGTCGGCGAGGAGAACTTGAGCTGCTTGCCGCTGCGTACGTGCAGGTAGTTATGGTTGCGCTCGAACGTCCCGGAGCAGATTTTCAGGAAGGCGATGCGGTCGCGGTGGTTGGGATCCATGTTGGCGTGGATCTTGAACACGAAGCCCGTCATCTTCGGCTCGGCGGGCTCCACGGTGCGGGTCGCGGTGGGCGCCGGGCGCGGCGAGGGGGCGATGCGGACGAAGCATTCGAGCAGTTCGCGCACGCCGAAGTTGTTGACCGCCGAGCCGAAGAACACGGGGGCCAGCTCGCCGCGCAGGTAGGCCTCGCGGTCGAACTCGTCGTAGACGCCTTCGACCAGCTCGACGTCCGAGCGCAGCTGTTCGGCGAATTTCGCGCCGATGTAGCTGTCCAGCTCCGGCGACGCGAGGTCGGAAATCTCGGCGGTCTGGGCGTCGGCGGTGAGTTTTTCGTCCGACGTGAAAAGCGAGAGGTTCTTTTCGTAGAGGTTGTAGACCCCGCGGAACGTGGGGCCGTTCGAAATGGGGAAGGCCAGCGGCCGCACGCGGATGCGCAGTTCCTTTTCCACCTCGTCCAGCAGGTCGAAAGGCTCCTTGGAGGGGCGGTCGAGTTTGTTGATGAAGACGATCACCGGCGTCGAACGCATACGGCACACCTCCATCAGTTTGCGGGTCTGCGACTCGACGCCCTTGGCGCCGTCGATGACGATGATGACCGAATCGACGGCCGTCAGCGTGCGGTAGGTGTCTTCGGCGAAGTCCTCGTGGCCCGGGGTGTCGAGGATGTTGATCTTGGTGCCCTTGTATTCGAAGCCCATCACGGCCGTGGCGACCGAGATGCCGCGCTGGCGCTCGATCTCCATGAAGTCCGACGTGGCGCCTTTCTTGATCTTGTTGCTTTTGACCGCCCCGGCGACGTGGATGGCCCCGCCGAAGAGCAGCAGCTTCTCGGTGAGGGTGGTTTTACCCGCGTCGGGGTGGGCGATGACCGCGAAGGTGCGGCGGCGTGTGATTTCTTCCTGTAATGTCATGAACCTGAAATGTCTCTTTTATAGTTACCGCAGGGGTGCTGCCGGGCGCTGTCGTCGCGGCCTTTGGCCGTGTTTACAAGTCTGACCCACCCCTAAATCCCCGCCTCGGCGGGGACTTCTGTCCGGCGGAACGCCGGAACAGGGCGCTGTTATTTATAGTTCCTTTATTATCTATACTTCCTTTTCCTTGTTCGGGTAGTCGGCGTTGTAGTGGCAGCCGACCGACTCCTTGATCTCGCGGCCCTGTTTGATTACCAGGTAGGCCACGGCGATCATGTTGCGCAGCTCGCACAATTCGCGGTTGGGCTTGGTCTTGTTATAGAGCTCCTCGGTCTCCTGCCAGAGTATCTCGAGGCGGCGCATGGCGCGTTTGAGCGAGAGGTTCGAGCGGACGATGCCCACGTAGTTGGACAGGATGGTCTGCATCTCGCGCTTCGACTGGATGATCATCAGCATCTCCTCGGTGTGCTGCGTGCCTTCGAAGTCCCAGTCGGGGATGCCCTCCTGGATGTCGACCTTGGGGAGCAGCGACGCAGCGTGGCGTGCGGCCTGGTCGGCATAGACCACCGCTTCGATCAGCGAGTTGGAAGCGAGGCGGTTGGCTCCGTGCAACCCCGTGCAGGAGGTTTCGCCCAGCGCGTAGAGGTGCCTGATCGAGGTCTCGCCGTTGGTGTCGACCTTCACCCCGCCGCAGCAGTAGTGCGCTGCGGGCGTCACGGGAATCCAGTCGCGGGTGATGTCGATGCCGATCGAAAGGCATTTTTCGTAGATGTTGGGGAAGTGGCTGCGGATGGCTCCGGGGTCTTTGTGCGTGACGTCGAGGTAGACGAAGTCCGAGCCCCGCTTGGTCATTTCGCGGTAGATGGCGCGGGCCACCACGTCGCGCGGTGCCAGCGATTTCATCGGGTGGTATTTGTCCATGAACTCCTCGCCGGAAGGCAGGCGAAGGATGGCACCGAAACCGCGCATGGCCTCGGTAATGAGGAAGTTGGGTTTCTCGCCGGGGTTGTAGAGCGTGGTGGGGTGGAACTGGATGAACTCCATGTTCTCGGTGATGGCCTTGGCGCGGTGGCACATGGCGATGCCGTCGCCCGTGGCGACGACCGGGTTGGAGGTCGTGGAATAGATATTGCCGCAGCCGCCCGTGGCGACGACGGTGAACTTGGCGAGCATGGTCTCGATCTCGTTGGTGGCGAGGTTGAGCACATAGGCGCCGAAGCAGGCCAGCCCGCGCGTATGGCGCGTGACGAATTCGCCCAGGTGGTGCTGCGTCAGGAGGTCGATGGCGAAATGGTGTTCCAGCACCGTGATGCCGGGGTGCCGGCGAACCGACTCGACCAGCGCCCGTTCGATCTCGGCGCCCGTGAGGTCTTCGTGGTGGAGGATGCGGGGTTCGGTATGCCCGCCCTCGCGGTTCAGTTCGAATCGGCCGTCGGGGGTTTTGTCGAAGCGTGTGCCCCATTCGATCAGGTCGCGGATCAGCTCCGGAGCACGTTTCACGACCAGCTCGACGGCTGCCTCGTCGCATTTGCCGGCTCCGCAGACCAGGGTGTCGCGGATATGTTTTTCGAAGGTGTCGGGAGCATAGGTCACCGAGCAGATGCCGCCTTGTGCGTAGTTGGTATTGCACTCGTTCATTTCGCCCTTCGTGACGATCGTGACATGCCCGTGGGCCGCGGCCTTGAGCGCGAACGAAAGCCCCGCTGCGCCGGAACCGATAACCAGAAAGTCGGTTTTCATAGTTTTGTGAGCAATTATGCGACGCAAAGTTATAAAAAATGCCCGGTAATCGGGTCTTCCGCCGGGAAAAACCTGTGCAAAAAC
>ENA-OZIL01000703-OZIL01000703.1-human-gut-metagenome-genome-assembly--contig:-NODE-703-length-14663-cov-5.768141_pt1 | contig 14663 bp, 9 predicted proteins | sample MGYA00244057_ERZ653706 | MGnify/ENA primary metagenome ERZ653706 (study PRJEB26926, sample SAMN06165266) | human gut metagenome | biome: ENVO:00009003; feature: ENVO:2100002; material: ENVO:00002003...
GTGTATAAGAGACAGTCCCAAAGTAATATTTTTTTGGTAATAAAATATAACCAACTGATTTCATGCGACATAAGAAATTTTTAAAATACTCCCTCCGGGACAAAGCAAGATGCCTTCCCGGATTCGCCGGCCGCGGCAAAATAAAACAGGGCGGACGGACACAGCCGAACGGGGCGGGACAAAGGGTTGTGCGAAGATCGGTAGACGAGGAGAGGCGGGGAACAAAAAAGGGACACCTGGCGTACAAGTGTCCCTTTGTATTTTGTAGCGGGTCCGAGACTTGAACTCGGGACCTCATGATTATGAATCATGCGCTCTAACCAGCTGAGCTAACCCGCCATTGCATCAAAGCGAGTGCAAAGGTAATAGAATTTTTTATTCATGCAAAATCTTTCGGCAAAAAATCACCGGAAAATTCAGACTCCGGGGCTTTGGCACCGATTTTGCCCGCCTGTGGGCAAACAGAATGACATGCCGCTGACAGACACATCACGCAACGAAATCGCCAATTCCCTGAGCATACTCAAAGTAATTGCCGGCGTAGTCCTGCTCGCCGCGGTCTCGTGGGAAATCATCGGCGGAGACCACACCCGTTTTTCGCAGAGCTACCTGACCGTGCAGCTGGTGGTCTGCATCCTTTTCCTGTGCGATTTTTTCGTACGCTGGGCGGCGGCCGAACGTAAAGGGCGCTTCTTCGGGCGGAACATTCTGTTCTTCCTGATCTCGATCCCCTACCTGAACATCCTGGCCTGGAGCGGTGCAGACCTCCCCCGCTACTGGGCCATGCTGATCGGGGTGATGCCGCTGATGCGGGCGTTCCTGGCACTCTACGTAGTCGTGCAATGGCTCGTGGACAACAAGATCCGCCGGCTATTCACGGCCTACATCTTCACGGTCGTGGTTTTCACCTATATCTCGGCACTGGTCTTCTACGACTACGAAATATTCGTCAATGACAAACTCCATGGTTTCGGAAACGCCCTGTGGTGGGCCTGGATGAACGTCACGACCGTCGGCGCCGAGATATTCGCCGTCACGGCCATCGGCAAGGTCATCACCATCCTGCTGCCTACGCTGGGAATGATGATGTTCCCGATCTTCACCACTTATATATTACAGGAGTATACGCACAAAAAGGAGTCCGACCAATGAGACCGCCGGGCTGGGCAGCGGGTTCCCCTCCCTTGCCGCAACCCATAGGCACGGCCGGCACGCGCAAATACAAGCGGGCTGGCTGCATTTGGCAGCCAGCCCGCTGCACGTATCGGGTAATTATTTCTTCTGCTCCCTGAGCAGGTCGCGGATTTCCGTCAGCAGCAACTCCTCCTTCGTGGGTGCGGGTTCGGGAGCAGGCGCCGGAGCGGCGGCCTCTTCCTTTTTCCGCATCAGCCGGTTCATCAGCTTGACCATCAGGAAGACGCAGAATGCCAGAATCGTGAAGTCGATGCACTGCTGGATGAAGGCGCCGTAATTCCAGTAAACGGGCTCGGCAGCCGCCTTTGCAGCGGCTTCGCCGCCGCCCGTCACGACGTCGCCGACGGCATGCACGGCACTCGAAGTCATGTCCCGGAACTTCGAAATATCGAGCCGCAGCTGCGAAAAATCGGTATTGCCGATCAGCGCCCCGATCGGCGGCATCAGGATGTCGTTCACCAACGACGAGACGATTTTGCCGAATGCACCGCCGATGATCACACCGACGGCCATGTCCATCACATTCCCCTTGAGGGCGAACTCCTTGAATTCTTTTAGAAATGCCATAAGTCTAAGGTTTAATTATTTGATGGTACAAATATACTGTTTTATAATAAAACCGCACGAAAAAGGGCAACCGACATACAGCCAGCTGCCCATTCTTCGGACGAATGTGCCGATGGGGATCATCCGATCTCGACCAGTACGGCGTCGGTCGCCACGTTCTCGCCGGGCTGCACCAGCACCTGCTTCACCGTGCCGGCATAATCGGTCGTCACGGCATTCTCCATCTTCATGGCCTCCAGGATTGCGATCTCGTCGCCGGCCTTGACCGTATCGCCCACCTTGACCTTCAGCTCGATGATACGCCCGGGCAGCGGCGCCGTCACGGCATTGCCCGTGATGACGACCTTCTTCACCTCTTCGGCCTTCTTCTCCTCGGCCTTGGGCTCGGCGGGTTTGGCCGCGGCGTAAGCCTTGACCTTCATGTCCGTGAGGAATGTCTTGGCGACCATCGGGAACAGCTCGAGCAGCAGCACTTCCTTCTCGTTGGCGGCGAGCTTCACGCCTCCGGCCTCGGGAAGTTCGGGGTTGGGCTGCATCTGGTATTTCGACGTATCGTAGGGCGTCTCCTCACGCACGCCGCAAATCTTGAAGCGGAATTCGGGGTCGATCTTCACGGGCGTGTGTCCGTACTCGCCCTTGACCAGGCCGACGAACTGCGAGCTCTTGTTGGTGTACATCGGACGCCCGGCCTTCTCGTCGAGGGCGCAGTTGACGGCCTGCGCACCGACGATCTGCGAGGTCGGGGTCACCAGCGGCGGCAGGCCTGCGGCCAGGCGCACCGAGGGGATCAGCTCCATGGCGCGCGGCAGGATGTCCTCGGCCTTGAGCTGCTTGAGCTGGGCGACCATGTTCGAGTACATGCCGCCGGGGATCTCGGCCTTTTGCACCAGTTCGTTGGGAGCCGGGAACCCGAAATAGGCCTCGATCTTGCGGCAGGCGTCGATCGTAGCGTCCTCATCGTCGGCTTTGGCGGCCGCAATAGCCTTGTCGAACAGGGCGTCGATCTCGGCGGGCAGCTTGTCGGTCAGCGGGTTGAACGCCTTGGGCTCGGATTTGTCCGCGCCGAATACCGACTGGTTGAGCTCCTTGCGGATCTCGCGCAGCTGGGTATTGATCTTGGCCACGGCCTCCATGTTCACACCGGTATCAACGCCGAGCTTCTTGCAGAAGACGTGTACCAGCTCGATGGCCGGGGCACCCGTGCCTTCGGCGAAATACCAGCAGTTGGTATCGACGATGTCGACGCCGGCCACGATGGCCGCGAGCATCGAAGCCAGGCCGTAGCCGGGGGTACAGTGGGTATGGAAATCGACCGGAATCGAGATGTTCTTCTTGAACAGCTTGACCAGCGTGGCGACACGGCGCGGCGGGATCAGGCCCGACATGTCCTTGATGGTGATCATGTCGGCGCCCAGTGCGGCCATCTGTTTGGCCTTGTCGAGGAAATAGGCATCCGTGAAGACGGGCTGCGGCCGCTTCTTGCCCATCAGGCGCTGCATGAAGGAGGGTTCGGGATATTTCGGGTCGACCGTATAACATACGGCGCAGTCGGCGATGCCGCCGTACTGCTTGACGTATTTGATCGTCGATTTCACGTTGTCCACGTCGTTCAGGGCATCGAAGATACGCATGATGCCCAGCCCGCTTTCGATCGCGTTGCGGCAGAAGCCGTCGATCACGTCGTCGGGGTAAGGCGCGTAGCCGAACAGGTTACGGCCGCGCGAAAGCGCCGTGAGCTTCGACACCTTGCCCACAGCCTTGTAGATCGTCTCCAGGCGCGTCCACGGGTTCTCGTTGAGATAACGCATCACCGAGTCGGGTACGGCACCGCCCCAGACCTCCATCGCATAGAAATTTGCATCCTTGTAGAAGGGCAGGCAACGGTCTACCTGTGCCTGCGACATGCGCGTCGCGAACGAGGACTGCTGTCCGTCGCGCAACGTAAGGTCTCTGATTTTGAGATTTCTCGCCATTGTGATATTTTTGATTAAGGGTTCTTGTTGCCGCTTTTACTGTTATTCCAATAACAAAGATAATAAACAATTTGAAATTCCAACCATTTTACAGGGATTTTTCACAAAAAACACCGGAAACGGTTACTTTTCGTAAAAGCGCCCCGCCCGGAAGCGCCCGGCGGGCTACGCCTGAATATCCTGCTCGGGGACGAACAACTGCTTGTACGACGTCCCGTCGAGGTACTTCTTCTTGAAGATATTGACGCAGAAGACGAACATCTCCAGCATCAGCGGCCCGAAAATCACCCCCATGAACCCGAAGAGCGACAGCCCGATGAAAACGCCGAAGATCGTCACCAGCGGATGCGTATCGGCCATCTTCTTCTGCATGATGAACCGCACGACGTTGTCCACGTGCGTCACGACCAGCCCGCCGTAGAGGAGCAGCCCGATGGCCGGCCCCCAGTCGCCCGTCAGCGCCATGTAACCCGCAAGCGGCAGCCATATGAGCGCCGTCCCGAAGATGGGGATGATCGTTGCGAAACAGGTCAGCACGCCCCAGAACAGCGGGCTCGGGGCGTTGAAGACCAGGTAGCCCACGAACGCCACGACGCCCTGCACGACGGCCAGCAGGGGGATGCCGATGGCATTCGAACGGACGATCATGTGCACCTCGCGCATGACGCTGCTGCCCACGTCCCGGTTGAAAGGCAGTATCTCGCGGCAGTAGCCTTCCATGCGCAGGCCGCCGATGAGCATGAAATAGAGCACGAACAGCAGCACGATGATGTTGATGCCGAAATCCATGATGCTGCCCAGCACCCACTGCCCCAGCCGGGGGATCACGCCCACGAGCGACGTGATGTTCTTCTCCTGCCAGAGGTTGTATCCCGTCTTGTCGTGGATCAGCGCAGCGATGTGCTTGAGCGGCTCGACGACCGACTCGGGCGCGAGGGCGATGTCCTGCACCTGGTTGACGACCATCCAGACGATCAGGCTGATTGGCACCAGGAAACACAGCACCGCCTCGCCCAGCAGCAGCGACGCGGCCAGGCTGCGCCGCCATTTGCGGCAGGCCGTGAGGTAATGCATCTGCCGCCGGAGCAGCACGTAGATCGTCATGGCACCCAGCACCCCGCCCAAAAACGGGGTCAGCTCGATGAAGATCGTGACCCCCAGTCCGAGGATCAACACGAAAAGCGAATAACGCCAGTATAGTTCCTTGAAAGCCTGCATGCGAGTCAGCTGCACAAGGAACGTGCCGCACGTGCAAGGCAGTGCCCGTCAACAGGTTGAAAAATATTTGAACAAAATTTGCGGTGTTCTGTTGCGGCTGTGAAATATTTGGTTTAAATTTGTATAAGCAAATTATGGACGGCTTTATGGAAATAACGGTTTCCACCGGCACCCTGCATCACCGATACGGTGCGGGAGAAGGTATGCAAACCGGATATCGGCTATCGCCGGGCACGGCCGGCGATACGCAACGACGAGGGGTATCTCACACGCGGAGTATCCCTCGCAACTTTATACAAACCCCAGTATTTTATGTATCACAAAGCCTTCCCGAAAGGTTGCCGGGGGTTAAAATCCTGTGAAATTCCAACCATCCCGCCGGCGGAAGCGGAGAAATCCCCGATATTAGTGCCGCGGATCGCGACACCCAGAAATGAAGAAACCGAAATATCCATTACACTCTTTTATTTACTAATCCATTAAAAAGTATGAGAAAACATTTACAACATTTCCTCATGACGGCCGCCCTGATTCTGTTCGGAGTGTCCGCCGCTGTCGCGCAATCGGCAGTTACGGGTAAAATCGTAGATGAGACCGGCGCACCGCTGATCGGTGCCTCTGTGACCGTACCCGGCACATCGCAGGGTGTCAGCACCGACGTCGACGGCAACTTCACGCTGAAGACCGATGCCAAGGAGATCGAGATCAGCTACGTGGGCTACGTCCCGACCAAAAAACCCGTCACGGGCCCGAACGCACGCCTGGGCATCATCCAGATGGAGCCCGACGCCGTGGCATTGCAGGATGTCATCGTCATGCAGTCGGTGGCCGTGCAGCGCAAAACCCCGGTAGCCGTATCGACGGTCAACGCCGAGGAGATCAGCTACAAACTCGGCGGACAGGAGTTCCCCGAAATCCTGAAATCGACGCCGGGCGTCTACGTGACCAAGGACGGCGGCGGCTTCGGCGACTCGAAGATCAACATGCGCGGTTTCCAGGCGGCCAACGTGGCCGTGATGGTCAACGGCGTCCCCGTGAACGATATGGAGTGGGGCGGCGTATACTGGTCGAACTGGGCCGGCCTCTCGGACGTGACGCGCAGCATGCAGACCCAGCGCGGCCTGGGCGCCTCGAAAATCTCGTCTCCCTCGGTCGGCGGTTCGGTCAACATCGTGACCAACGGCATCGAGGCCAAGCAGGGCGGCACGTTCTCGTTCGGCGTAGGTAACGATGGCCTTTACAGCCTTTCGTTCAGCCTCTCGACGGGCCTCACGAAGAGCGGCTGGGCACTGTCGGTACTCGGCGCGAAGCGCTGGGGCGACGGTTACATCCAGGGAACCAACTTCGAAGGCTACAACTGGTTCGTCAACATCTCGAAGCGCATCAATGACCGCCACCAGTTGTCGCTGACCGCCTTCGGCGCCCCGCAGAAGCACGCGCAGCGCCATGCCCTCGACGACGGACTGAAGATCGAGGAGTGGCAGAAGGCCAAGAACTTCATGGGCGAAAAGGACATGTACCGCTACAACGCCGAGTACGGTTTCGACAAGAACGGCAGGCAGCGCTACTCGCACTTCAACGAATACCACAAGCCCCAGATCTCGCTGAACCACCAGTGGCAGATCGACTACAAGTCGTCGCTCTCGACGGCGCTCTACATGTCGATCGGACGCGGCAGCGGCTACTCGGGCCAGGGCCGCACCTCGGCAGACCGCAACATGTGGAAAGGTACCAACTACGGCGTGCTGAACACCACCTTCCGCAACCCCGACGGCACGTTCGCCTACGACAAGATCCAGGAGATGAACGCCGCCAGCCCCGACGGTTCGCGCATGATCATGTCGAAGAGCAACAACAACCACATGTGGTACGGACTGCTCTCGACCTACACCAACCAAATCTCCAAGTCGCTCGAACTGTCGGCCGGTATCGACGTGCGCTACTACATCGGCGAGCACAACAACGAGATCATCGACCTCTACGACGGCAAGTATTTCATCGACGACAGCAGCCGCGCCAACGTCAAGCCCGAGCAGAACGCCGCCGCGGCCGACCCCAACTGGGTGTATGAAAAACTGCAGGTCGGCGACAAGGTTTACCGCGACTACGACGGCCACGTACACCAGGAAGGCGTATTCGCCCAGCTGGAGTGGACGAAGAAAAACCTCAACGCCTTCGTATCGGGTTCGGTTTCCAACACCGGCTACTGGCGCTACGACCGCTTCTACTACGACGCCGCACACGCCGAGTCCGAGCACGTGAACTTCATCGGTTACACGGTCAAGGGCGGTGCCAACTACAACATCAACGAGAAACACAACGTATTCGCCAACCTGGGCTACATCAGCCGCGCCCCGTTCTTCTCGGGCGGCGCATTCCTGCAGAGCACCACGAGCAACGTCAAGAACCCCGACCCGCTGAACGAAAAGGTATTCTCTGCCGAGATCGGCTACGGATTCCGCTCGGGCATCCTTTCGGTCAACCTGAACGGTTACTACACGCTCTGGATGGACAAGTCGGTCGTACGTTCCAGCTCGATGGCCAACGGCGACTACGCCCGCGTGAACCTCTCGGGTGTCGACGCACGCCACATGGGCCTCGAACTGGACTTCGTCCTGCGCCCCAACCGCTGGCTGGACGTGACCGGTATGCTTTCGCTGGGCGACTGGCAGTGGGACAGCGACTCGAAGGGCTACATCTACGACACGCAGGGGCAGCCCCTGACCAAGGCTTTGGACGGCACGGTCGCCTCGGGCATCATGGCTGAAGACCACGCATGGCTGAACCTGAAGCAGAAAGGCATCAAGGTCGGCGGTTCGGCACAGACCACCGGAGCCCTCGGCGTCACGGTACGCCCGATGAAGGGCCTGCGCGTCAGCGCCGACTGGAACGCCTACGGCAACAACTACGCCGACTTCTACATCGGTTCGAACACCAGCCTTAACGGCAACTCGACCGTCGACGTGAAAGACCCGTGGAAGATTCCGTGGGGACACCAGCTCGACCTCTCGGCCAGCTACGCCTTCAAGATCGGCAACGTACGCGCCACGATCTACGGCAACGTGAACAACGTCTACGACTACAACTACATCATGGACGCGCAGTGCGCCGCAGCCGACGAAGGTATCTGGCAGAACGTATATGCCGTCATGTACTCGTTCGGTCGCACCTATACAGTAAGACTGAAAATTAACTTCTAATTACAGCGAACCATATGAACAAGCATATTGTAAAATACCTTCTGGCCCTTGCGACGATAGCATTCGTGGGGGGGGGTTGTAATGTCGACGATTACAACGAGGAGTATCTGGACGGGTTCAACCCCGACAAGGAGATCACCGACGTCCAGGTACTGAAATACACGATGACCGACGCCGACTACGCCAGCGTCGCGTCGAACGCCGCCAACAAGGCGATCGCCGAAGCCGCAGGGCCCGATGCAGTGGCAGCCCTGGCCGCCGTAGGCACTGCAAAATGTTTCTCCGAAGCCGCTTCCGCCACGACGTACCTGCCCGCCTTCCTGGCTGCAGGTTACGACAGCTACCTCTCGAACGGCTCGACTGTCACCGTTACCTATAAGAACCAGCGCGGCGAGATATCCGAGGCCATCACCGGCATCGCTTCCGCCTCGACCTACGAGCTCAAGGCCGCCGACTACGAGGTAGCCTGGGGCGAGGATATCACGGCCGACTACTTTACACCCGGTAAGCCGGCAGCCAACTACCTGCCGCGCATCCTCAAGGAGGCCGTCAAGAACGCCGAGGCCGGCGACTACGTCATCGCCGAATACGCCTACTCCGAGCAGGAGCCTTCGACCGGAGGCGGCGAAATCCCCGAGACCATCAACAAGATCAGCGAAATCATTGCCCCCGGCGACTATACCGTGCAGGGCACCGTTTCGGCTGCCTATGCCCGCGGCTTTATCGTCGACGACACCACGGGGGCTATTCTGGTATATCTGAACGCCCCGTCGAACTACTCGCTAGGCGATGTAGTGAAGGTCAAGGGTGCCGTTACGGAATACAACAGCGGCATGCAATTCGGCAACACGGCCGAGATCACGCTCGTGGAGAAAACCAAGAATTTCGCCTTCCCCACGGCACAGGCCATGTCGGGCAGCGAGCTCGACGCCTACCTGACCGCAACGTCGATCAAATTCGTCAGCCTGACGGGTACGCTCTCGATCAGCGGCAACTATTACAACCTCAAGGTGGACGGTGCCGCGACGGCCACCGGCAGCCTCTCCTTCCCCAACAAGGGGCAGATCGACGAGAGCCTGGACGGTAAGAAGGTCACCGCGACCGGTTACCTCTTCTCCGTCAGCAAGAGCGGCGACGCACCCAAATTCGCCAACATGATGGTCGCCACGATCGCCGAGGAGGGTTCGCAGCCCGCATTCACGCCCGTGGGCGTCGTCGCATCGGCCGATCCCGGCACGTTCAGCGTGACGGGACAGATCGCAGCGACCTACAAGCGCGGCTTCCTCATCAACGACGGCACAGGGTCGATCCTCATCTATACCAATGCCGACCCGACCGGAACCTATGCCATCGGCGATCTGGTCAGCGTGGAAGGTACCACTTCGGCTTATGCCGGGCTGAACCAGTACCCCCCGGCATCGACCGTCACCAAACTCAATACCGAGGCCAATAAGTTCACCTACCCCGCGATCCGCGAAATGGACGGTACCGACATGGACGGTTACCTGACGCTGACCACGGCGCAGTACGTGCGTTACACGGGTACGCTGAAAATTGACGGCAACTACTACAACGTCATCAACGACGAAGCGCTGACGGCACAAGGCAGCCTCTCGTATGTCCTGGACGGCGCCGTAGACCCAGCACTCGACGGACAGGAAGTCGTCGTGGAAGGCTATGCGATCGGCGTATCGGGCAGCAAGTTCCTCAATACGATGGTCACTTCTGTCAAGCCGGCAGCCAATGCTTCGGCAGCTTCCTTCGGCATGACCCGCGCCGCGGTGACCAAGAACCGCTATGCGATTTACACCTTCGACGGCACGTCGTGGGCAGCCGCAGAAAACACCACGATGGTCAACCCCGAGGACTACACGCAGATGGGCGCCACCAATCCCAACTTCAGTTCGTCGTTCTCGCAGGACACCTACCTGCCCCTCTACCTGAAGTACAAATATCCCTACGCCCTGGCCGAGGAGAAGATGAACGTGGCATACCACTTCTACGACTCGACGGACAAGGTAACCCTGCTCTTCGCCGACGAGTACACTTACGACGGTGCGGACTGGATCAAGACCGAGGACACCGAGACGCTCGACGGCCCGTTCAAGAAGGTCAGCGGCAAATGGAACTTCGACCCCAGCATGACGCTCGTCGTGGCCCCCGACCGCAGCGCTTACAGCAAGAGCTTCTACCAGGCTTGCGTGGACTGGGTACTCCAGAACAAGGACGCCGCCTATACGACGGACAACCGCAGCGGCAGCCGCCTCACGGATGCGGAGTATTACAGCGGTTGCGCGGCAAGCTACACCAACCTGAACTGGCGTATCAACACGCTTCCGAAATACTACTGGAGCGAAGCCGGTGAAGACATATCAGCCTACGACAACTGGGGGTCGGAAGACAAGGACGCCATGCGCGCATCGTACCAGGCGTTCTACGACGAAGTCGAAAAGCGTTTCGGCGAGGTAATGTCGGCCGCCCTGGGTACGCTCTACCCCGATGTCAAGATGATCTCCGGCATCGACGTGATCTACACCGTACAGATGATGCTCTACACGCAGCACATCGGCTCGGGCACGGGCAAGGTGACGCACGCATTCGAGTTCAAGCTCGTCGACACCGGCAAGTTCGAATACGTACGCATGTACGCACTCTCGCCGGAGTATGAACTGATGAAGGATGCCAACTTCGAATAACGGAATCCGATCCAAAGCAAAGGGCCGCTCTAACGAGTGGCCCTTTTTATTTTTCAATCATCGGACGGATCGGATCAAGGGACAGGGAAAACCGCTGCAAAAGGGGAAGCCGACGATTCGTGCGGGCGGAGCGAACGGCCTGCGGGTACGGCTATACGGACGGAGTACCCGGATATGGTCTCGGGCTGCTACCCTACTATTTCGGGCAACAGCCTGCGGCGCAGCAGGTCGCAGGTTGCGGCCGGCGCCGAATGGTCGAACAACTGCCCGCGGATACCCAGCGCCGCTGCGGCGGCGATATTGGCCGGGCGGTCATCGATAAAGAGCGTCTGCGCAGGATCGAGTCCGTAGCGGCCGAGCAGTCGCCGGTAGATTTCCGGCTCGGGTTTCACCACGCCCTCCTCGCAGGAGACCACCTCACCGTCGAAAAGCCCGTAGACGGGGAAACGGCGCAGGAAGTCGATGAACTCGCGCGACATGTTCGAAAGCACATACAACTTGTAGCCGGCGGCCTTCAGGTCGCGGACAAGCTGTTCGGTAGGCTTCACGGGTTCCTGCATGTCGATCGACAGGCGCAGGTACTCCTCGCATTTCGCACGCGGGCAGGCGTTGACCCCGGAAAGGATGCCGGTCACCTCGTCGAGCGTCAGCACGCCCCGGTCGTAATCCTCCCAGAAAGCCGGCATGGGCTCCGAACGGATGAAACTGAAAAAGTCGTGGAATTCTTGCGTACACTTACTTCTGTCGCGGGCAAAAAGTACTCCGCCCAGGTCGAAAACGATATTTTCCATGGGGCAAAGATAGCCATTTTTTCGTTTGGTTCATGATTTGCAGGCTGGCGCATAACAAAAACTCCGATTATGAACTATGGCATAAGCATCCTCTTCCGCGCCATTCCCCTTGCGATGGCAGCCTTCTGTTTCGCCTACGGCGCCTACGTTTTCGCCGCCGGCGACGACCCCTCGCGGCTCACGGCAGGCCCCGTGCTCTTTTTCCTGGGCTCGATCTGCATCGCGCTCTATTGCACCGCCGCCACCATCATCCGCCAGATCATCGGCACCTATACCGCCGCCGCGAAATACCTTTTCCCGGCCATCGGCTATGCGGTCGCCGCCATGACGGTCATCTGCGGGCTTTTCATCATCCAGTCGCACATGACCGGGGCGCTCGTCACGGGGCATGTAATCTGCGGGCTGGGGTTCATCACGGCGTGCGTCTCGACGGCGGCCACCTCCTCGACGCGGTTCAGCCTGATCCCCAAGAACTCGGGCGACAGCACCTTCTCGGTCAACCCCGCAGGCTTCACCCGCGGGCAAAGTTCGCTGCTGATCTTCATCGTGTCGGCCATAGCCACCGGGGCATGGGTGTGGTGCATCCTGCTCTTCGCGCTGGGAACGCTCCCGGCGCATATCGTGGCGGGAAGCGTCATGTTCGGCATCGCCTGTGTCTGCACGTCGCTCATCGCGCTGGTGGCCAGTATCGCACGCCAGGCACGGGGCAGCTACACGATGGAGGAACGCCGCCGGTGGATGGGGCTGGTGCTCGCGATGGGCGGCCTGGCCTTCGTGCTGGGGCTGATCCTCCTCTTCACGCTCCGGGGCGAGGCGATCAGCTTCGTGGGCTTCGTGCTCATAGGGCTGGCACTGATCTGCTGGAGCATATCGAGCAAGGTCATCCTGCTGGCAAAGATCTGGCACGCCGATTTCCCGCTGGCCAACCGCATCCCGATCATCCCGGTGCTTACGGCGCTGGCCTGCCTGTTCCTCGCGGCATTCCTCTACGAGGCGGCGCTCTCCGAACCCAAATATTTCGTCCCCGCACGCGTCCTGACGGGTTTCGGAGCCATCTGCTTCACGCTCTACTCCATCGTCTCGATCCTCGAAAGCGGCGCGAGCAAGAAATAGCCCCGCTGCAAGGCCATAAAAAAAGCCACCTTCCCCGGGTGGCTTTTCTTATTGCCTTTATCGTCACATGGGTCAGAACAGGTGGCAAGCCACCGTCAGCCCGGCCATGACGATGGAAACCATCGACATCAGCTTGATAAGGATGTTAAGCGACGGGCCCGAAGTGTCCTTGAACGGGTCGCCGACGGTATCGCCCACCACGGTGGCCTTGTGGCATTCGGAGCCTTTGCCGCCGAAATGCCCCTCCTCGACCATCTTCTTGGCATTGTCCCACGCGCCGCCCGCATTGGCCATGAACACGGCCAGCACGAAACCCGAGCTGAGGCCACCGACCAGCAGGCCCATCACGCCGGCCACGCCAAACACGAGACCGACGGCTACCGGCACGACGATGGCCAGCAGGCTGGGGAACATCATCTCGCGCTGTGCACCGCGGGTCGAAATCTCCACGCAGCGGGCATAGTCCGGCGTGCCTTCGCCCGTGAGGATGCCCTTGATCTCGCGGAACTGGCGGCGCACCTCGTTCACCATGCTCTCGGCGGCACGTCCCACGGCGTTCATCGTCAGGCCGCAGAACAGGAACGACATCATGGCGCCGATGAAGATGCCGATCAGCACCGTCGGGTTCATCAGCGTGACCTGGTAATACTCCATGAAATCGAGGATCGAAGCCTTCTCGACCAGCTGCGAGGTGCCGTTGGGCAGGTCAAGCATCGTGATGCCGTTGTGCAGCAATCCGATACGGATCTCCTCGATGTAGGATGCCAGCAGTGCCAGTGCGGTCAGCGCCGCGGATCCGATGGCGAACCCTTTGCCCGTGGCGGCGGTCGTATTGCCCAGCGCGTCCAGCGCGTCGGTGCGCTTGCGCACCTCGGGGCCGAGGCCGCTCATTTCGGCATTGCCGCCCGCATTGTCAGCGATCGGGCCGTAGGCGTCCGTGGCGAGCGTGATGCCCAGCGTCGAGAGCATACCGACGGCGGCGATGCCGATGCCGTAGAGCCCCAGCGACATGTTCATCGGAGCCATCATATTCTCCATGTCGAAGCCGATGGCGCACAGATAGGCGAGGATAATCGCGGCACCGATCGTCAGGACGGGGATGGCCGTCGAGATCATGCCCGACCCGACCCCGGCGATGATGACCGTGGCCGGCCCGGTCTGGGCGCTTCCGGCGATCTTCTGCGTCGGTTTATAGGAGTGCGAAGTGTAATATTCGGTAGCCTGTCCGATGATGATACCGGCGACGAGCCCCGTGATGACCGAGCACGACAGCCCGAGCCAGTTCTGGATACCCAGCAGGTAGAGGATGCCGAACGTCGCGCCGGCAATCAGCAGCGAACTGAAATTGACACCCACGCCCAGCGAGCGGAGCAGCTCGCGCATCGAGGCGCCCTCACGGGTTCGCACGAGGAAGATGCCGATGATCGAGAGCACGATCCCCACGGCCGCGATCAGCATCGGCGCCAGCACGGCCTTGAGCTGCATCGCCATGCCGTCGGCCGTGGCGAACGCCGCCGCGCCCAGCGCCGCCGTGGCGAGCACCGAACCGCAATAGCTCTCATAGAGGTCGGCGCCCATGCCGGCCACGTCGCCCACGTTGTCGCCCACGTTGTCGGCGATGGTCGCGGGGTTGCGCGGGTCGTCCTCCGGAATCCCCGCCTCGACCTTACCCACCAGGTCGGCACCCACGTCGGCCGCCTTGGTATAGATACCGCCGCCGACGCGGGCGAAGAGCGCCTGCGTCGAGGCGCCCATGCCGAAGGTCAGCATCGTCGTGGTGATGACCACGAGTTTCTGCGGCCCCGACACCTCCACGAAGCGTTCGAGGATAACATACCAGAACGAGATGTCCAGCAGCCCGAGCCCACGAGACACTCGCTAATCTCGTATGCCGTCTTCTGCTTGAAAAAA
>ENA-OZIL01000711-OZIL01000711.1-human-gut-metagenome-genome-assembly--contig:-NODE-711-length-14523-cov-6.612939_pt1 | contig 14523 bp, 8 predicted proteins | sample MGYA00244057_ERZ653706 | MGnify/ENA primary metagenome ERZ653706 (study PRJEB26926, sample SAMN06165266) | human gut metagenome | biome: ENVO:00009003; feature: ENVO:2100002; material: ENVO:00002003...
CCGAGCTCAAGGACTACACCACCGTCCTCGCCGTCCCGCGCGACATGCTCATCGCGGGCTACGGCGGCGGCAAGGTGAACACCCTCCGCCTCTGGGAGGCGCACAGCCCCAACTCCCTCGACATGTACCAGTTCTCCGAGGGCGAGTATGTCAAGAGCATGGAGCAGCGCACCCTGGCCGAGGTCATCACCAAGGTACTCTACCCCGCGGACGACCACATGGAGGGCAAGACCCTCCGCCTCAAGCAGCAGTACTTCTTCGTCTCCGCCACGGCGCAGACCATCGTGAAGCAGCACCGCAAGCAGTGGGGCGACGTGCGCTCCTTTGCCGAGCACCACGTCGTGCACATAAACGACACGCACCCCACGCTGATGATCCCCGAGCTCATGCGCATCTTCATGGACGAGGACGGCCTGGGCTGGGACGAGGCCTGGAACATCGTGTCGAACTGCGTGGCCTACACCAACCACACCATCATGTCCGAGGCGCTGGAGACCTGGCCTCAGGGCCTGGTGCAGAGCCTGCTGCCGCGCGTCTTTGAGATCATCAGCGAGATAAACCGCCGCTGGCGCGCCGTCTTGAGCGAGAAGTTCGGCGGCGACGGCGCCAAGATCGCGCGCAACGCCGTCATAGAGGGCGGCAAGGTCCACATGGCCAACATGTGCCTCGCCGGCTGCTACATGATAAACGGCGTCTCCGCCCTGCACGGGGACATCCTCAAGAACAGCCTCTTCGCGGATGTGTACTCCTTCGAGCCGGAGAAGTTCACCTACGTGACCAACGGCATCGACCACCGCCGCTGGCTCTCCCAGATCAACCCCAAGCTCGACAGCCTCGTGCGCGAGCTCATCGGCCCGGGCTACCTCAGAAAGCCCGAGGAGCTCATCGGCCTGCGCCGGTTTGAAAACGACGCCGAGGTGCTCATGCGCCTGCAGGAGATCAAGGGCTTCAACAAGGCCGCGCTGGCCGAGTACATGAAGAAGACCCAGGGCTTCGAGCTCAACACAGACGCCGTGCTGGACGTCCAGGTCAAGCGCCTGCACGAGTACAAGCGCCAGCTGCTGTGCGCCATGCTCATAGCGCACCTGCAGGATAGGCTGCACGACGACCCGGATATGGACTTCGTGCCGCGTACCTTCGTGTTCGGCGCCAAGGCCGCCGCGAGCTACAAGACCGCAAAGCGCATAATCGAGCTCATCTGCTCCCTCTCCGCCGACGTGAACGCCGACCCGGTCTGCAAGGGCAGGCTGCAGGTGTTCTTCCTGGAGAACTACCGCGTCTCCGTGGCCGAGAAGCTCATGCCCGCCGCGCAGGTGTCCGAGCAGATCTCCACCGCCGGCAAGGAGGCCTCCGGCACCGGCAACATGAAGCTCATGATGAACGGCGCCGTCACCATCGGCACGCTCGACGGTGCCAACGTCGAGATGTACGAGCGCCTGGGCGACGAGAACATGTTCCTCTTCGGCCTGAGGGCCAACGAGGTCGAGGAGCGCAAGCGCCACGGCTACGACCCGAACTCCGTTGCCGAGAGCGACCCGAGGCTCCGCCGCGTGCTGCAGCGCTTCAACTCCGGCCTGGCCGACGGCAAGAGCTACGCCGACCTCGTGAGCAGCCTGCTCTACGGCGGCGACCAGTACATGCTGCTGGCCGACTTCGCCTCCTACGTCGCCTGCCACGACCGGCTCTATGAGGCCGTGCGCGACCGCAGCGGCTTCGCCCGCATGGGCCTCGTGAACATCGCCGAGAGCGGCATCTTCGCCGCCGACCGCGCCGTCCGCGAGTACGCCGAGAACATCTGGAAGCTGTAAGGGACAAAAAGTGAGCCGCCCCGGCCTAAACATGGTCGGGGCGGCTTTTATTTTTCGCTGGGTCCGGCGTCGGAGTCAGCGAAGATGAGGTCGTCTATGTCCGTCTGCACTTTTCTTCACCTCCACAAGCGGCATATATACAGCATATGCGCGCCGGGAGGGAAGTATGACTCTTTTTTTCAGCGCTCCTCCTCGTCGGCCCAGGCCTCGAGGGAGTCGTATTCCCCATCGGGGGTGAAGGGGGCTGCCTCTCTGCCGGGGTCGCTCTGCTGATCCGGCTCGCGGTTCTCCGCGCCGCGTTTTTCTTCCCACGCCATGGATGACCCTTCCTTTCGGTACATAAATTTCCTGCTGAGGCCTCAGACTTTTCGCCCCGCCGCCGCGTCAATATTATGTGCTCCTTTTCGACGTATAGATTATACCATATCCGGCGCGTTTATTCCAGCCGAAAGGGCGGTTTTTCAGGAACCTTTCAGCTCCTGCAGCGTCTTAAAGTGAGATTGACAGTGTGCGGCGGGGATGTTATCCTGTCTGTATTAAAGCCAATGACACGGAGACGCCGCAGGGAGGGACGAACATGCCGAAAAACCGCCGCGCCGCCGCCCTGATCCTGGCGCTATGCCTCCTCACCGCCTGCTCCGCCCCCGCCCCGGAGCCGGAGGAGCCGGAGAGCGTCTTTGTCCCGGAGTTTACGCAGCTCGCGTCCGGCGGAGCGACCTGTGCCGCACTCTGCGGCGGGCGGCTCTTTTTCTACGGCGCGGACGGTTCGCTCCCGGCGCTGTACTCGGCGGAGCTCGCGGGCGGCGGGGCGGAGCGCTTCGAGGGCTTTGAGCCCCTGCCCGTGCCCGAGGGCGCGGAGGGCTCCGGCTATATCGGCGGCCTTTGCGCTGCTCCGAACGGCGGGCTCGTCTTTATTGAGAGCGCCTTTTTCTCCACGCCCGAGGACGGGATGGAGGAGACGTCGGCCTCGTCCAGCGACCTCCAGCCCGGCTACGCGCGCGAGGAGCGCCGGATACTGCACATCCTTGACGCGGAGCTTGCCGAGCGCGCAGCGCGGGACATGACCGAGCTCCTGACCGACGAAAACGGCGCCGTAGCCTCCGTCACGGACTGCGCCGCCGACACCGCCGGCTACATATACCTCGCCGCCTCGGATGGCCGGGCGCTGGTGTTCGACCGCGACGGCGGCTTCGTGAGCGCGACGGACGGGGAGACGCCCGTGCGCGACCTCGTTGCCCTGGGCGAGGGCGTCTGTGCCGTCATGGCAGACGACGCGGGTACGTACCTGCTGCCCATCGACCCCGTGAACGGCGCGGTGGGCGAGGCGGAGCTGACTCTGCCCGCCTCCGTGCGGCGGCTCTCAGCGTCGGAGGGCGGTCTGCTCTGGTCGGACGGCCAGCGGCTCATGTCCCTGGCCCCGGACGAGACGGAGCCGCAGGCGCTGCTCTATTGGACGGACGCGGGCGTGGACGCCTCTTTCCTCACCTGGCTCGGCCGGAGCGGGGAGGGGGACACACTCTGCCTCGTATACGACGCGGACGGGCTCTGGCTGGTGCGCCTCGTGAGCACCCCGGCCTCTGAGGTGCCGGAGCGCAAGACGCTCACGCTCGCGGGCGTGGGCATCAGCTCGGACATAATGGGCGAGGCCGCGCGCTTCAACCGCACGGACGGCGGCGTCCTGATAGAGCTGCGCGACTACTCCACGGGCGCAGACAGCCTCGCCGATGCGGAGCGGCTGAACGCCGACATTCTCACCGGCAGCGCGCCGGACATCCTATACACCGGCGGCCTCGACACCGCCTCCCTCGCCGAGGGCGGCTTCCTTGTGGACCTCGCGCCGTACATCGCCGCGGACGCGGAGCTCTCGGGTGCGCTGGTGCGGCCATATGCGGAGGCGGGAGAGATATACACGGCGTCGGGCGCCTTCGTGCTCAGCACCTGGGCCGGGCCCACCTCTCTGGAGGGCCTGACGCCGGAGCTGGAGACGCTGCGCACGCTTGCCGAGGACCTCCCCGAGGGCTGCACGCTGCTCGGGCCGGACATGGCGGGGCAGGCGCTCTTTTCGGAGCTCTGCGGCCATGAGCTCTCGCGTTTTGTGGACTGGGAGAGCTCAAGCTGCGACTTCACCTCGGGCGAATTCGCCGCGCTGCTGGAATTTTGCGCCGCGTTGCCGGAGAGTGACGCCTCCGGGGGCTCGGACGCGGCCCGCATCGCCGCGGGCGGCCAGCTGCTCGCGGTGCTGGAGCTCGGCGGCAGCTTTTCGGCCTACACGGCGGCGAAGTCGGCCTACGGCGGGGAGCTCGCCCTGCTCGGCGTGCCGGGCGGGGAGGGCCGCGCGGAGCTGGAGCTGATGCCGGGCCTGGCCATGACCGCCGCGTGCGGGGATACGGACGCGGCCTGGCGCTTCATCCGCCGGCTGCTGACCGAGGACTACCAGAGCGGGAGCGCCCAGCTGTCCGGCCTGCCCACGAACCGCGCCGCGCTCGAGGCTCAGCTCGAAGCCGAGACCGGCAGCGATGCCGCCTTTTACTACCCGGACTACGCCTGGGGGGCCGACTTCACGGCGGAGGACGCCTCGCTCATCCTCGCCGCCGTCGAGGACGCCGTCCCCGCGCCGGAGGCGGACAGCGCGCTGGTGTTGCGCCTAGTGGACGAGGAGGCGGAACGCTTCTTCGCCGGGGACTGCACCGCGGCCGACTGCGCCGCCGTAATACAGGACAGAGTCACAGTCTATCTTAACGAACAAAGCTGAGAGCCCGCACGGGGGGTGCTGGGGTATATGAAGAGAAAGACACGCATAATCTCGCTCATCCTGGCGCTCTGCCTGCTCTCGGCCTGCGGCAAGACGGAGCAACGGCGCCCGGGGCGGTATGTCCTGGTGCCGGAGCGCACCGAGTTCGGGGACGTGGAGCTCACGGGCAACGCCGTAATGCTGGGCGGGGAGATATACTTCCTCGGCTCGGAGGGCGGGAGCGGCGTGGGCATCTACGCCGTGCCCGCCTCGGGCGGCTCGCCCCGGAGGCTCGAGGGCTACGCGCCCGCCGCCCTGCCTGCGGGCAGCGTCGGCGAGACGAAGCCGCTCTGCCTCGCCGTCACGGCGGGAGGCAGGCTGGCCGTGGCGGAGGAACGGCTCTGCTCCGAGCGCTACGGCGCAGAGGGCGCGCTATACGCCAGCAGCTCCGACTTAACGCTCTACCCCTACGCAGTCTACCGGCAGGACGAATTCGTCCGCGTGCTAAACGCCGACGGCAGCGAGGCCTCGCGCACGCTCATCAACGGCGACTCCCGCGGCGGCTGGAGCTATTTCACCGTTGAACACTTCGCCATAGACGCCCGGGGGCGGATATACGCCGCCGCGTCCAACAATATACTGTTCATGCGCGACACCGCGGGCCGCATAAACTGGCTGCGCTATGACCGCGAGCTCGCGCGCGTGGAGGACCTCTACCTCGCCGGGGACGGGAACGTCTACGTCTTCGGCAGGGGCTTTGACGGCCAGGCGCGCTTCTACTACCTCGACCCGGAGGGCAAGCACGGACCGGAGCTCCGGCTGCTCGGCACGGGCGAGGCGGGCGTCTCCTGCGGGGCCGTGGGCGGCTTTGCCGCGGCCTATATAGACGGCTGCATGCTCTACGGCTGGGAGCCCGCTGGCGGCATAACCGCCGAGATGCTCGACCTTGCGGCGATGGGCATCCTGCCCGGCTCCGTCCGCGCCGCCTTCGAGACCGAGAGCGGCTATGTCTGCGTCGGCTCCGAGAACACCGCGGCCTATATGACCGTCGTAAAGCGCACGCCGGAGAGCGAGGCCCCGCGCAGGACCGCGCTGACCTACGCCTGCCTCGACCTGGACGACACCTCGCTCCGCTGCATAGTTGAGTTCAACCGCGCGGAGACGGAGTATTGCGTCACGGTCCGGGACTACTCGCGCTATTCCAGCGACGCCGAGCCCGGGGAGGGCCGCCGCCGCTTCGAGGCCGACCTCCTCGCCGGGAGGGCGGGTGATATACTAAACTGCTCCGGTGTCTCCACCGCCGCCGCGGCGGCGCGGGGGCGGCTCGCGGAACTCGGCGCACTGCTCGAGGGCGACGCGGAGCTCAAAAACGCGCTGGTCAAGCCCGTGCTCGCGGCCTTTGAGACGGACGGCGGGCTTTACACGCTTCCAACGCGCTTTTCGGTGCTGACCGCCTTCGGCCCGGCGGGCCTGAACGCGGCGCTGAGCTACGACGCCGCGCTCGCCGCGCGGGGCACGGGGCGCGAGCTCTTCGAGTACGGCACGACGGGGCCGGGCCTGCTGCTCTCGCTGGTCGGGGCGGAGCCGGACCGGTACATAGACTGGGCCGAGGGCAAGGGCCGCTTTGACGGCGGTGACTTTGCCGCGCTGCTGGACTTCTGCGCCGCCTTCCCGGCGGAGAGCGCAGCAGACCCGGAGGACTATCTGCCCGAGGGGGAGCAGAGCAGCGAGCGCATACATGCCGGGCGGCAGCTTTTGCTGCGCACCGAACTGAGGAGCCCATCTGCGGCCTGGGGGCTCACGGAGCTCTTTTCCGGCGCGGCGCTCACGGGCCTGCCCGGGGCTGAGGGCGGCTTCACGGCAGCAAAGGCCGCGGGCGCGGAGCTCGCGATAAGCTCCGGCTGCGCGCACACGGACGCCGCCTGGCGGCTGGTGCGCGAGCTGGTCAAGGCCTACGCGGCCTCGGGCGGGACCGGGCTGCCCATAGTGATGGAGCGGCTCGACGCGCTAATCACGCACGTGATGCGAGACGGCATGAGCGAGGCAGACGCCACGCTGCTCTACCGCGCGATAGACGCCGCCGGCACCTGCGCAAGGACATTGCCCGCCGGGCTCGTGGAGCTCATAGACACGGCCGCCGCGCCGTATTTTGCCGGGGAGGCCTCCGCCGAGGAGACCGCCGCGGCGCTCAACAGGCAAGTTTCGGCCTTTTTCAGTGAATTGGGCTGACAATATGTTATGGAGGACAAGAAGATGAAAATGAAGAAAACGCTCTGCCTTATCATGGCTCTGGCCATGGTGTTCGGCCTGCTCTCCGCCTGCGGAGGCGGCGACGGCAAAACCGACACCGAGACGCCGGAATACACCTACGTCCCGACCTACACGGAGCTGGGAAGCGACATAGGCTATGTCTACAACACCGTGGTCTCCGGCGGCCTCATCTACGTCGCCGGCGAGGTCGAAGGCGAGGAGATCGTGGAGCAGTACCAGAGCTATGACGAGAACGGCAACCCCATCCTCGACGAGGAGGGCAACCCCGTCATGGAGGAGTACACCTACACCCGCACCGAGCCCGCCATGTTCACCGTCAACCTTGACGGCACGGACTTCAAGCGCATGGAGGCCTACACCGCGCCCGAATTCCCCGAGGAGGCCGAGGGCGGCAGTTTCTGGATAAACAACCTGTGTTCCGTTCCCAACGGCGGCGTGGCCGTTGTTGAGAACGTCTATTACTCCATCCCCGTCTACGGCGAGGACGGCGGGGACGGCGGCGACACCACGGCGGAGGACACCCCTGTCGCCACCGGAGCGCCTCTGGCCGCGACCTCCAGCGACATCTCCGTGGACGCGCCTGCGCCGGACACGTCCGGCCAGCCCATGGACTATCAGTATGTAGAAAAATACAACCTCCGCGTCTTTGACGCCTCCGGCGCTCAGACCTTCTGCGCGGAGCTCTCCAGCCTCATCGAGAGCGAGGACTACTTCTATGTCTCCGCCTTTGCCGTCTCCGGCACGGGCGAGGCCGTGCTCATGGCCAACGGCAACGCCATCTACGTCCTCAACGCCGACGGCAGCCTGAAGGGCAGCATAGACACCTCCGACCTGTCCAACGGCATCTCGAACTTCGTCACCCTCGGCGACGGCAGCGTCGCGGCCCTGGTCTACGGCGAGGACTATGCCGCCTTCGACCTGCGCCCCGTGGACACCGCGGCGATGCAGCTCGGCGAGGCCACGGCCAGCCTGCCCACCGACGCCTACAGCGCCCGTCCCTCCGGCGGCGGCTACGACTTCTGCTACAACAAGGGCGAGAGCTTCTACGGCTACAAGCTGGCCGACGGCAGCGAGGAGAAGCTGGTCACCTGGATAAACTGCGACGTGAACTCCAACAACCTGACCTCCCCCTACATAACCGAGGAGGGCAACATCGTCTGCCTCTCCAGCGAGTATTCCAACACCGGCGACGGCGCGACGACCTATTTCATCACCCTGACCAAGACCCCGTACGACCAGGTGCCGCAGAAGACCACCCTGACCCTCGCCTGCGTCTACCTGGGCTATGACATCAAGAACCAGATCCTCGACTTCAACCGCAAGAGCAGCGACTACCGCATCGAGGTGCGCGACTACTCCGAGTTCAACACCGAGGACGACTATTCCGCCGGCTACACCAAGCTCATCACCGAGATAGGCTCCGGCGCGGTGCCCGACATCATGCTGACCGACGGCCTGCCCATCGAGACCTTCGGCGCCAAGGGCCTGCTCGCGGACCTCTGGCCCTTCATCGACGCGGACGAGGAGCTGGGCGGCCGCGCGGGCGTGGTGGAGCCCGTGTTCAACGCGCTCAGCCAGGACGGCAAGCTCTATGAGATCTCCAGCAGCTTCTATATCACCACCATCGCCGGCCCGGCCTCCATCGTCGGGACCGAACCCGGCTGGACCTATGAAGAGATGTACGCCGCTCTCGACCAGATGCCGGAGGGCTGCGAGCTCTTCAGCCTGGGCACCACCAGGAGCGACGTGTTCTCCAGCATCTGCATGCTGAACCTCTCCCGCTTCGTGGACTGGACCACCGGCGAGTGCAGCTTCGACTCCGACGATTTCATCTCCCTCATGGAGTTCGCCAACCGCTTCCCCGAGACCTTCGACTGGGAGCACCACGAGTGGACCAACGAGGACAGCGACGCCTACCGCATCAAGGAGGGCCGCCAGCTCCTGCTCACGGTCAGCCTGCCTGACGCCTATAACTACAACTACTACTCCGAGATGTTCAACGGCGACATGGCCCTCAAGGGCTTCCCCGATGTGCCGGGCTCCGGCGCGGTGTTCAACCTCAACGGCACCAGCCTCGCCATCGCCTCCACCTGCAAGAATCAGGACGCGGCCTGGAGCTTTGTGCGCACCCTGCTCACCCGCGAGTACCAGGAGAACAACACCTACGGCTTCTGCACCAACCGCGAGCTCTGTGAGGAGAACATCCAGAGCATGGTCGGCGAGAGCTACTACAGCTACGACCAGGTCACCGGCGAGGAGAAGGAGATAATCTTCACCCAGGAGAACGCCGACATCATCACCGACCTCATCAACAATACCAGCATGGTCGCCGACTACAACACCAGCCAGATAAACGACATAATCAACGAGGAAGTGGCCTACTACTTCTCCGGCGAAAAGACCGCCCAGGACGTCGCCGCCACTATCCAGAACCGCGTGTCCATCTACGTCAACGAGCAAAGGTGACACTAAAGAAACAAAATAGATACAAGATAGTGTATATTTTGTCGAAATAAACCGCACAAATTGTGATATTTAAGGTTGAGCTTTGCTGTCCTAAGTAGTATAATACAGAAAGACAGCATAACCAGAAGATCCGGGAGGGATGAAGGAGAATGAGATCCTTGGCACGCAGGCACGAGCGCCTGACAGCGGAGCGCAGGAGCAGAAAGCTCAAAGATCTGGCGTTGAGCCTCTGTTTCATCGGCCCCAGCGTGCTAGGGGTCCTCATCTTCTTCGTCCTGCCCTTCTGCGTCGTGGTGTACTACTCCGTGATACGCAACTCCATAAACCCTGAGTTCGTGTTCCTGGACAACTTCATCGCGCTCTTTCAGAACTCGGCCTTCCGGGACGCGGCCAAGAACACGGCCACGTTCTCGGCCCTCGCGGTGCCGCTGGCGGTCATCCTCTCGCTGGGACTCGCCATGCTGCTGGAGGCGAGGATACCGCTCAAGAGCCAGTTCCGCACCTTCTTCCTGAGCCCCATGATGGTCCCCGTGGCCTCCGTCGTGCTCATCTGGCAGGTGCTCTTCAGCAACAACGGCGTCATAAACGAGTTCACGGCCCTCTTCGGCATCGCCAAGATAGACTGGATAAAGTCCGAATACGGCCAGATCGTCATACTCACGCTCTTCCTCTGGAAGAACCTCGGTTACAACATGATCCTCTTCATGTCCTCGCTGGCGAACATCCCGCGGGAGCTGCTCGAGGTCGCGGATGTCGAGGGCGCGAGCGAGACGTACAAGTTCTTCGCGATCAAGCTGCGCTACCTCTCGCCGACGGTGCTCTTCGTCACGATACTCTCGCTCATCAGCTCCTTCAAGGTCTTCCGCGAGGTGTATCTCATGACGGGCGGCTACCCGGTGAGCAGCTTGTACATGCTTCAGCACTTCATGAACAACACCTTCAACTCCCTGGACTTTCAGAAGATGTCCTCCGCCGCGGTGGTCATGGCCATTGCCATGGTCGTCATCATCGCCGTCCTGTTCAAGGTTGAGGACTGGTTCGGAAAGGACGTGGAGGGATGAGGAAAAAGAAATACTTCTCCCGCGGCGTCATCTTCGTCGTCTGCGCCGTGATGGCGGTCATCTTCCTGCTGCCCACGCTGCTGACCATCTCGAACTCCTTCATGACGCAGTCGGAGATAAGCGCAAACTACGGCGTCATCTTCCAGAACGCCGCCTCCACCGGCGGCAAGACCTACATCTCCGAGAAGGTCAACCTCAAGTTCATCCCGGACAAGGTCTCGCTTGACCAGTACATAACCGTGCTTTTGAAGAGCCCGGACTACCTGCTCAAGTTCTGGAACTCGGTCATCCTGGTCGTGCCCATCGTGGTGTTCCAGGTGGCCATAGCCTCCATAGCGGCCTACGGCTTCACGCGCTGGCGCGGCAAGGTGAGGGCGGCGATATTCTTCTTCTACGTCATCCTCATGCTGATGCCCTATCAGGTCACGCTGGTGCCGAACTACCTCGTCTCCCAGTGGCTGCACATCCTCAATACCCGCTGGGCCATAGTCCTGCCGGGCGCCTTCGCGCCCTTCTCGGTGTTCCTGCTCACCAAGTTCATGCGCAGGATACCGTACTCGCTCATAGAGGCCGCCAAGATCGACGGCGCGGGCGAGTGGCAGGTGTTCTCCCGGGTCTGCATGCCCCAGTGCCGCGCGGCGCTGTATTCCATCGCGATACTCGTGTTTATCGACTATTGGAACATGGTCGAGCAGCCGATAGTCCTGCTGCCCGACGCCGAGAAGCAGCCGCTCTCCGTGTACCTCTCCACGATAAACACCGGCGAGGTCGGCCTGGCCTTCGCCATAGCCACGATATACATGGTGCCCACGCTGCTGCTGTTCCTCCACGGCGAGGAATACCTGGTCGAAGGCATCGCCACCCAGGGCTCGGTAAAGGGTTGAGCCCATGAAGCTATACGAAAGACGGAGGAAATTGCAAGATGACTGAGCAGAAAGTCAAAAACAGGGGCTGGGTCAAGAACGTCGCCATCATATTTTTGGCGGTCATGCTCGTTCTGACTTTTTTCTCCAACACGATAATGAACGCCTCCCTGCCCGAGGCGGCGGTGCAGTATGTCCAGTCCGGCGCCATCACGACTCAGATCCGCGGCACCGGCACAATTTCGGCCAAGGAGACCTATGAGGTCAAGACCAGCACCTCGCGCAAGGTGCAGTCCGTGCTCGTGTCGCGCGGGCAGCAGGTCAAGGTGGGCGACGTGCTGATACTCCTCGCCGCGGGCGAGGGCAGCGAGCTCAAGGACCTCCAGACCCAGCTGGACGACGCGCAGTACTCCTACCAGCAGAAGCTCATCAACATGGGCGGCGGCAGCAGCGAAGTCACCCGTGCGCAGGAGAAGCTGCAGGAGGCCATAGCCAAGCGCGATGCCAACGTCTGCACGGCGGAGGAGGTCGAGCTCGCCAAGCTGCGCTACGAGGCCGCCCAGGACGAGCACCAGCGCCTCTCCGACCAGCTCGAGGCCGCCGGCGGCTACGTCGAAGGCACCGGCGCCGACTCCCTCGATTCCCTCAAGACCGCCGCAAACGAGGCCAAGCTGGCCATGGACACCGCAAAGGCCAGATATGAGTACGAGAACAAGTTCATTGAGCAGCTGGCCATGACCAGTACAAACAACCGCTACGACAAAACCGCGCTCATGGACGCCATTGCCGCAACCTTTGGCGAGAAGAAGGACATCTCTGTGGAGTATTACTTCGGAGACGGTGCAAGCAATCCCAATCTTGCCCAGGAACAGTCCAACCTCGGTATCAACATTGCGAAGGACAGCTATGCGAACTGGGACTCTTACAAGAAACTCCCGAGCACAGACCTTGCAACGATATCCAATGGCTATAAGGCCGTAAGCGATGCCGAAACGGCCTACAACAAAGCCGTGGAGGCCTATGACAAGGCCCTCAAGCAGGCGCAGCCGCAGAACGCGGAGCTCAACCAGAGGGTCAAAGAGGCCCAGCGCTATATGGAGGACATGAAGGCCGAGTACGACGAGATCAGCGCCAAAAAGACCACCTACGACGCGGCGAAGGACGAGGTCGTAAGCGCCGAGACCGCTCTCGAGACCCTGGTCAAGACCTCCAAGCTGGACAACCTGGAGCTCTCCCGCATGGCCAAGCAGATACAGAACCTCAAGGACCAGATCGCCCAGCTCAGCGGAGGCCAGAAGGACGAAAACGGCAACGTCACCGGCGGCCAGATCGTTTCCGAGGTCAACGGCGTGGTCAAGGACATCAACGTCTCCGCCGGAAACAACACCGACCCGGCCAACGCCGTAATGACCATCGAGGTCCCGGACCGCGGCTACACCGTGTCCATGAGCGTCACCAATGAGCAGGCCCAGAAGGTCACGATAGGCGACGCGGCGGAGATCACCACGGGCTACTGGGGCGGATCCGACATGCAGGGCAAGCTGGTGGGCATCCGCTCGGACACCCAGAGCCAGCAGGGCAGCGCTCCCGGCAAGCAGCTGGTGTTCGACGTCACCGGCAGCGAGATCGAGAGCGGCACGCAGGTGTCCATCTCGATCGGCCAGCGCAGCCAGAATTACGACACCATCGTGCCGAACAGCGCCATCCGCTCTGACTCCAACGGCAGCTTCGTGCTGGTCATCGTGGCGAAGAGCAGCCCGCTCGGCAACCGCTTCGTCGCGACCCGCGTGGACGTGACCGAGCTTGCAAAGGACGACGTGAACACGGCCGTCTCCGGCGGCCTCTCGGCCTACGACATGGTCCTCACCACGGCGACTAAGCCGGTCGAGGACGGCATGCTCGTGCGCCTTCCGGACTGATAAGGGATGAAGATAAGCGGACTTAAGCAGAAAAAGAGCATAACAAAGCCGAAAATAAACCTCCCCGCCGTGCGCCTGCGGCGGCCGCAGCTCAGCCGCGGCAAGATCGCGCTGCTGATCGTCTGCCTCGCGCTGACCGCGGCCTGCTGCGTGCTGTGCTTTGTCTACTCGGCGCGCTCGGGCCAGCTGCTGACCCAGCAGGCGGCGGAGCGCTACGAGGGCGAGGGCGAGCAGCGCTATGCCCAGGTCTCCGTGTTTTTCCCGGTAGGGAAGGAGAAGAGCATCGCGGACATATACACCTTCCGCTCCACGATAAACGGCAAACTGCTGGACGTGTCGCTGGAGGCCAAGGACGGCGCGCCGCCGCTGTGGCAGGACGCTTACAGCGGCTCCGGCGAGCTGACGGTGGAGGGCAACAAGGGCAAGGCCACCGTCGCGGCCACGGGCGTGGGCGGGGACTGGTTCAGTTTCCACCAGCTGACGCTGCGCTCCGGCGGCTACTTTGACGAGAACGACCTGATGCACGACCGCGTGGTGCTCGACGAGAAGCTGGCCTGGCAGATCTTCGGCAGCTACGACCTCGCGGGCATGACGGTGGTCATCAACAACAAGCCCTTCGTGGTCGCGGGCGTGGTCGCAATCGAGAGCGACAAGTCCACCGAGAAGAGCTACACGGCGACGACGGGTCAGGTTTTCCTGCACCTGGACGCCCTCCAGAGCCTGCTGGGAACGGGGAGCGGCGGCGTGAGCTGCTACGAGCTTGTGTGCGCAGAGCCCATCTCGGGCTTCACGCTTGGCCTCGCAACCGAGGGCTTCCAGGGTGCGCAGGTGGTGCAGAACACGGGCCGGTTCAGCCCGCTGAGCATATTGAAGGTCGTGCGCGCCTACGGCACGCGGTCGATGCAGACGGCGGGAGTGGCGTTCCCGTACTGGGAGAACGCGGCGCGCCTGACGGAGGACACACTTGCGGCGCTGCTGATAGCCATCGTGCTGACGGCGCTGCTGCCGGTCATCTGCGCGGTGTGGCTGATAGTGCGCCAGCTGCGGCGCGGCTGGCTGTGGCTGCGCTGGGACGCCGGCCCGGAGGCCTGGGAGCGCATATCGGACCGTGTCCGCGAGAGACAGCACCTGGCCCTCAAACGCCGCCAGAAGCGTATCGAGGAGCAGTGGGTCAAGGACGACGACTCCGACGACCCGCCCCAAGCCTAGCTGTCTAGCCATATTTTTAAAGACTTCAAGGGGAACCCCTAAAAAGGGTTCCCCTTTTTCTTTACGCTTGTGCGTGCGCGCCAAAAAATCCCATCAGCCCCCAGCCCCAAGTCGGGCGAGGAACGTTCCGACTACCTACAGGTAGCGCTCACGCGGATGGTGGAGCCGCCGGGGTAAAAAAGCGCTTTTCTTTGG
>ENA-OZIL01000721-OZIL01000721.1-human-gut-metagenome-genome-assembly--contig:-NODE-721-length-14384-cov-4.231907_pt1 | contig 14384 bp, 8 predicted proteins | sample MGYA00244057_ERZ653706 | MGnify/ENA primary metagenome ERZ653706 (study PRJEB26926, sample SAMN06165266) | human gut metagenome | biome: ENVO:00009003; feature: ENVO:2100002; material: ENVO:00002003...
GGCTCGGAGATGTGTATAAGAGACAGCCGTCCTCCACCATGGACTCGTGGGCCGCGTCTGGCGAGGGCGGTGTATGCGCCGCCTGCCTGCAATAGAGGAGGAAGGCGAACATCGCTGCGGCGCTCAGCAGGAAGACAGCTGAGGCCGCGAAAGCTATGCGCGATTTCGTTCTCTTCTTCAATTCCGTTCACCTCCTAGCTTCTAATCATATCATTCGTCGTTTCTGGCTTTTGAATCGTCTCCATGAGAAAGACCCGGCACCCCGATTGCAGGATGCCGGGTCTTGAAAAGGAGAGGGTCGCTACTCGGCAGTCGCCGGTTTCTCCTCGCCGCAGAGCGTGCAGACGAGCTTGTCCGGCACGGACTCATCGTAGGCCGGGGAATCGGTGACCTCGCGTGTGAAGCCCTCGCTCACCAGCACCTCGCCGGTGATGGGCACGTTGGTGGAGTACCCGGAGTGACCGGTGTCCTTGATATGCGCGTCGGCGATGCCGTCGATGGTCTGCTGGCAGTCGTTGCACACGGTATGGTAGCTGGTCTTGGTCTCGTAGACCGGTGGGACGTTCTCGGTGTGGGTCACCGCGTCGTGATGCACCGTCTTGTAGGTGACCGTCCAGTCGTGCTCGCAGGGCTTCTCGCCATCGACTTGCTCCTGTTGGCCGGTCGGGGTGCCGGAGCCGGGAGCTGCGGGCGTGCCGCCTTGCCTGCCGGACAGGTAGATGCCGCCGGTGATGAGACCGGCGACGAGCAGGGCACCCGTCGCGATACCGACGAGGATGCGACGCTTGGCCTTGGCCTCACGGTCGGCGGGGGTCTGCGGTTTCTCTCCGTCGTTCAGACGGTTCTTGTCATCCATGGGTGTCCCCCTTTCTGGGATAGGGCGGGCGCTCCCCATTTACATGGACGGAGCACCCGCAGCATGTGCAGTAGGTTAGGCCTCGGAGTCGCCCGAGACATCCCCGTTGTCAGTGTCGCCGCCTTCATCGACTGCGGCATCCTCGGCCTTCGCGGCGCGGCGGTTCTTGATGCCGTAGTAGGCGCAGCCGCACGCGAGCACGGCGAGTGCCGCGATGGAGACCACGATGAAGAAGTCGTTGCCGCCGGTCTTGCCGAAGAACCCGCCGGGAGGCGTGGTGGTCACGGTGACCGTCTGCCCCTCATCGTCGATGTCCTTGTGCTCGGCGACCAGAACCTCGGTGGCCTCGTTGCCCTGCTCGGTCTGCTTGTACAGCTCCTCGAACACCACGAGGTCGTGGCCGTCGAGGGAGGAGGCGTCGAACTTGCCGAGGTCGATGTCGATGGTGCCGTTCTGGCTGTTGGGCGTGAACTTGAGTTCGGCGGTGACGTGCTGGTCGTTGATGGACAGCATCTCGCCGGTCTTCTTGTCCATAAGCGTCGCCTTGAGGGTGTATTCCTTGCCCGGAATCAGGCCCTCGTAGGTCACGCGGTCGGTGATTATCGCATCCTTACCAGCCATCAGCGTGTGGTCGCCGTCGGACTTGTCCGTGGCGGTGGTGCCGATGACGGTGGGCACGAGGTTCACGGTCTGCTCCTCGGAGTCGAGGTCGCATTCGGAGGCGACGATGACGGGGGCGGAACCCTCCTCATCCGCGACCGCGTTCTTGGACATGACCTCGAACACCACGATGTCCTTGGTCTCGCCGCCGAGGCGGTCGATGACATCGTTGGCGTTGAAGTGGAAGTCCATGGTCACGGTGCCGTCGTACTTCTCCGGGGTGAACTCGGCGGTCTGGTAGACCAGATGGGAGATGAGGTCTTCGTTGTCGGCGATGAACTTGCCGAGGGCATCCATGTCGATGGACACCGGCAGCTCGCCGGTGGCGGAGTAGTTGAGCACGATACCGGAGTCCTTGAGCACGGCCACGTCGGAGATGGCTTTCTTCTGCTCATCGGTCAGGGCATCGTAGCCAACCTTGCCGGATGCGTCCACGGTGGCGGAGGTCAGGCCGTCCTCATCGGTCTCATAGGTGGTGTCGATGACCTCGAAGGTGCCGTCCGCATGGACGCGCACGGTCTGGGACTTCTTCACCGAACCGTCCTCGGCGGTCTCATCGGAGACCACGATGTCGGCGATACCCTCATCCTCATCCTGCGCGGAGAGTCCGAGCACGTCGAGGAGCTGCTGCATGAACGCCGCGACATCCGCCTCGGTGTACTTCTCGCTGCCATCGCCCGTGAGGATGGGAAGGCCGGTCTCGGCATCCATGAGGATACCGGTCATGGTGTAACCGATGCCGGTCAGGGCGTTCTCGTAGGCCACCTCATCGGTGATGGTGGTCTCCGCATCCGCGATGACGTTCTTGTCCCCATCGAGGCCGTCGGTGGCCGTGGTGGAGATGCCCGTCACATGGGCGGTCGTGGTCTGCTTGCCGTCCTCGATGTCGGCGTGGGCCACAAGCTCGACGCCGTTCTTCTCAAGGCTCTCGAATGCGACCATCTCGGTGTCCTGCGGGATGCCGGTGGAGTCGAAGGTGAAGGTCACCTCGACCTTGCCGTCGCTCTTCTCGGGCGTGAAGGTGGTCTCTGCGGTGACGGGCTTGCCGTCCACCTCAAGAGCCTTCTCCGTGACGTTGCCCTCCTCGTCGGTCACCTTCACATGGAGGCTGCCCTTCAAGGTGTAGGTCTTGCCGGGGATGACGTTCTTGTACTCCACGGTGTCGATGAGCGTGGTCTTGCCGTCGGTCACGACGTTCTTGTCGCCGTCATGGCCGTCCAGCGCGGTAGTGCCGATTTGCGGACGGGTGACCGTGGTGGTCTGCTTGCCGTCCTCGATGTCCGTATGGCTGGCGATTTCAACACCGGTGCGCTCAAGGGACTCGAAGACCACGATGTCCGTCTTGTCGGCGATGGTGCGGGAGTCGAAGGTGAAGGTCACCTCGACCTCGCCGCTGGCGGTCTCAGGCGTGAAGGTGGTCTCAGCCGTCACCGGCTCGCCATCCACCTCAAGAGGCTCCGCCGTGAGGTTGCCGTCCTCATCGGACTTCTTCACCTGCATGGCACCCTTCAAGGTGTACTCCTTGCCAGGGATGAGGCCGGAGTATTTCACGGTGTCCACGATGACCGTCTCGTCATCGGTGACGATGTTCTTGTCGCCGTCGATGCCGTCCAGTGCGGAGGTGGTGATGAACGGGTGCTTGACCGTGACGGTCTGCGCCTTGTCCTTGATGTCCGCATGGGCGGCGATTTCAACGCCGTTCTTCTCAAGGGACTCGAAGGCCACGATTTCCGTGTCGTGGGGAATGGTCAGAGAGTTGAAGTGGAACACCACATCGACCTTGCCGTCGGCCTTCTCAGGCGTGAAGGTGGTCTCTGCGGTGACGGGCTTGCCGTCCACCTCAAGAGCCTTCTCCGTGACGTTGCCCTCCTCGTCGGTCACCTTCACATGGAGGGTACCCTTCAAGGTGTACTCCTTGCCGGGGATGAGTCCCGTGTACTCCACGGTGTCGATGACCTCGGTGGTGTCATCGGTGATGACGTTCTTGTCGCCATCCGCGCCATCCACGGCAGTGGTGCCGATTTCAGGATGGGTCACGGTGACGGTCTGGTTCTTATCGTCGATGTCGGCGTGGGACGCAAGCTCGGTGCCGGAGCGCACAAGGCTCTCGAAGACCACGATGTCCGTCTTGTCGGCGATGGTACGGGAGTCGAAGGTAAAGGTCACCTCGACCTTGCCGTCGGCCTTCTCAGGCGTGAAGGTGGTCTGACCCGTGACGGGCTTGTCGCCCACCATCAGGGGCTTGCCGGTGCTCTTGGAATAGAGCTTGCCGTTCAGGGTGTACTCCTTGCCGGGGACGAGGTTCTTGTACTCCACGGTGTCGATGACCGTGGTCGCGTCATCCACGACAACATCCTTGTCGCCGTCGATACCATCGCGTGCGGAGGTGGAGATACCGGGGACGGTCACGACCACCATCTGGTTGATGTCCTCGATGTCCTCATGGGTCACGAGCACATTGCCGTTTCGCTCAAGGTTCTCGAACACCACGAGCTGGGTGCCGTCCTCAAGGTCGCGGGAGTCGAAGGCGAAGGTCACGTTGACCGTGCCGTGTGCGGCCTCGGGGGTGAAGGTGGTCTCTGCGGTGACGGCTTCGCCGCCCACCTCAAGGGGCGTCGCTACGGGCTTGCCGTCCTTCTCGCCCTTCACCTGCATGGAACCCTTGAGGGTGTATTCCTTGCCGGGGACGAGGTTGTGGTACTCGACGGTATCCACGATGACCGTCTCGCTGTCGGTGACCACGTTCTTGTCGTTGTCGATGCCATCCAGCGCGGTGGTGGCAATCTTGGGGTTCTTGATGGTGACCGTCTGGCCCAAATCCTCGATGTCGAAGTGCTTGGCGAGGAAAGTGGAGACGTCTTCGGCATTCTCCATCAATTTGAGCAGCGCGTCGGCATCAGGCTCGGTGAGGTCACTTGGCTCCAAGGGAATGCCGAAGAGCACTTCGGCAGCCACGAGCTGGGTGCCGTCCTTGAGCGCCAGCGAGTCGAAGGTGAAGGTCACATCGGCATCGCCGTCTGCGGTCTCGGGCGTGAAGGTGGTGTAGGACACCACGGGAGCGCCATCGACCATAAGGGGTTCACCGGTGACCTCGCCATCCTCGGCGGTCTTCTTCACGAGGAGGGCACCGACGAGGGCGTAGCTGCGCCCGGGGATGAGATTCTTGTAATGGACGGTATCGACCACCGTTGCCGCATCGTCGGTGGAGACGAGCTTATCGCCGTCCGCGCCATCCACTGCGGTGGTGCCGATTTCAGGTGCGATGACCGTGACCTGCTGGTTCACGTCGTCCTTGTCGGTGTGCTTGGCGATGAGGGAACCGCCCTCGTCGTACAGCTTCTCGTAGACCGTGATGGTCTCACCGGCATGTTGATAAGTCTCGGGAACATTGATGGAAACGACCTCGAAACCGCTAGGCTCCTGAGCCGTGAAGGTGTGCTCCGTCACGTCCCCGGACAGCAGGTCGCCGGTCTTGGCATCGTGCAGCTCCGCGACCAGCTTGTAGTTGCGACCGGGGAAGAGGTTGGCGTAGGCCACCTTGTCCTCAATCGTGAGGAAGTTACCCATGCCGATGTTCGAGTCACCATCCATCGGGTCGTAGGCCTTGGTGGTGATGGAGGCCTTCACGTCGGTGAGGGTGCCGAAGTCGTACACCTTGCCGTCGCGGTTCACGATGACCGATGTCTCGATGAGCTGATAGCCCTCGTTGGCGGAGCAGCGAAGCTCCTCGATGAGGTAGGTGTCGTAGGGCAGTGCGCCCTTGGAGTCATCCGGCGTGGTGCCGCCGAACCAGACACCTGCGGTGGCATCCAGCTTGGAGCTGTCGATGACACCCTCGGCAGCCAGCGCCCAGTCGTTGGCGTTGGTCTCATGGGTGTGCTTGTTCCAAGAGGAGGCGGAGGAGAAGTAGCCATTTTCATCCGTCACGACCACATGGCTCTCGCCGGTGGTCTTGGAGGTGAGCTTGAAGGCCACTCCGGCGAGGCGGTCTTGGCCGTCATCGCCCTTCTTGGTGAACTCAAGGTCGCTGCGCATGACCTGATTCTCGAACGCGCCGTCGAAGGGGTTCACCAGCACGCCGTCCTTGGCGATGCGGAACTCATGCGGCTCGCCGTCGGTGAGCAGGTAACCCTCACCGGCCTTGACCTCCTGAATGGAGTAGAGACCGAAGGGCAGCAGATGAGCACTGGTGCTCGCTTCGCCATCCTTGATGGTTAGGGCATGAACGACCTGACCCTTGGTATAGGTCACGCCGGAGACGATGACGGGCTTCTCGTTGAGGGTCTTAATCTCGAACTTCGTGCCGTCGAGGGACGCGCCGCCGAGCGGGTCGCCGGTGCCGGTCTCGATGTCATGCTTGGTAATTTTCACGCCACCGCGAACAATGTCATCCTTGGCGGTGAAGGAATACATCTTACCGTCCTCAGAGACCGTCACTCGCATCTCGTTGGAGGTGTTGAGGTAATCGTCGTTGGTGGCCGTCTCGCGGATGATGTACTTGCCGTAAGGCAGGCAGTCCGCAGAGGTCTTCGCCACGCCGTTCTTGTCAGTGACGATGGTCTTCACCGTCTGACCGGGGTTGTGGCTCTTGCCATCGACCGTGACTGCGTTGGGGTTGTCGTTGATGATGGAGAAGGTGATGCCGCTGAAATTAGCACCGCTCTGCGGGGTCTGTCCGGTCTCGGAGTCGAGCTTCTGGACGGACACGCCACCGCGAATCACCGTCTCCGGGATTTCAGGAAGGTTGAAGGTCGTGACACCATCAAGAGGCTTCTCCTGAATCTTCTGGAAATTCACCTCGTGATTCAACTTGTAACCGGTCGGAGCCTTGGATTCGTATGCGGCCACGGAACCACGAGGCATAGTAATGCTTCCGCTTTCAGAAAGATAGAAGTCATCACCTGAAACAAAGAAAGTCTTATCAAAGTATGCAAAGCCATTCGCGTTGGTTCTGAACACCCAACTACGAGTCGGCTTCACACCGGCTTTTTTGAGGGCATCATAATTATCGTAATCCACGGTGTCGAAGTACTCGATGGTGAACTCCGCGCCCTCAAGGGATGCGGAACCCTGCGGCAAGTTGTTGGCGTTGTACTCCTTATCGCCGTCATACTTGCCGATGACCATGCGCATCGGGTCGCCAGAGGGCTTGTCTGCCACCTGCACCGTGGTGGTCTGTCCGCCGTGGACCGTGACCTGCTGGTCGGGTGCGGGCAGATAGCCCTTCGGCGGCTTGGTTTCGCGCACCGTGTAGGTGCCCTCGGGAAGCTCAAGGGTGTTGGTGTCGCCGTTGGAGTTCGTGCGCAGCACGCCCATGGTCTGCCCAGTCGCATTGAGGACGGTGAACTCCGCCCCCTCAAGGGAGTAGCAGTCGTTGCCATTGGTGATGTCGGGGTTGGCGCTGGTCTTGTGCAGGTTGATGTGACCGGCGAGAACACGCCATCCGATGCGGAAGAATCCCGCTCCCGCCTGAGTATGGGATGTGGGAACTGTCACACCAACAATCGCCTCGTTACCGGATACAGAGAAGACGCGGACGTGCTGGCCGTATTGGTCTTCGGAGGCGGCTGGCTCGTTGTAGTTCGGGTCATAGCCGAAACTCGGGTTCACGCCGACATGGCCGCAGGTGAGCGCCAGCTTAGCGGGCGTGTTGATTTTTACCGTTCCGTTGTCTTGGGCGTAAATCTCAGCGGTGCGCTCGATGGAGTAGTTGCCCGCTTGGAGGCGGGAGACATCGACGCCCTGCCAACCCATGGCCTGATTGATTGTCTTGTTCTCGTACCTACCGCCGCCGGGGTTCTCGACTGCCGGAAGCGTGTATCCAGGAACGTTGCGCCCGGTGTAGGCGTTCTTTCCACGGGTGATGAATGTCTGACCGGCCCAAGGGGCGCTCTTGAACTCCCACGTGCCGATGTTGTTCACTGACATGCGGGGTTCGGGCATGCGGAAGAAGCTGGCGACCCCCTTGCCGAAGTTGTCGGACATCTTCACGTTCATGGCGTGGATGCCCGCCGGGGCCATGGCGAACTCAAGCGAACCGGTATCCGCATCGTACTGCCACATTCCCATGTCGGGCGTGTACTCGATGCCGTTGACCGTAACGCTGTCGATGGTGCGCCCGGTCAGGGATTCAAGCGCCACATCGTCGGTCGCTAGGGTGACCTTGGTAGACGCGGCGGTCACGGGAAGGGATACCTTGCCCTTACCGGCCACGTCGCCGCGCACGTCGTTGACGGTGCTGTTGAAATCGAAAGCCGCCTCGGCGGACTCATTCTCGACGGTATAGACGAGCTGGATTCGAGAGGAGGCCACCATCGGCTCGCCCTTGTCGTTCAGTTCGGTGTAGGACTTGGGCACATATACGAGGCCGGTGGCCTCGTCCACGATGAAACCCTCGCGCATCTTCGCGTCGGCGTTGTTCTCGGAAGCGCCCCAGTCGGTGAGTTTTGCGCCTGAGATGTCGGCACCGGCCCAACCGACGTAGTAGTCGGCATCCGGGTCAACCTCGAAGAGCACGGCGTGGGAGACCGGTTGGGAGAGAAGCGCATCCCAATGCTCGGAGAAGCCGTCACCGTCCTCATCAGCCCAGAGCTTGTCGAGAGTCGCGTCGGGGAGTTTGCCGCCATCGACCACGGAGGTGGTGACGGTGAGCACGTCCGCGCGGGTCAGCTCATCGCCCTCGCCGACGTACTGGGCATCTGCATGTTCGCGGATGAAGCCCTCGATGCTGGTGAATGCCTTGCCCTCATCGACATCGACGGCCTTAAAGGGCGCTGAGCCGGGAGTTCCATTCGCGTAGAAGGTGGAGGTGACGATGGTGTCTCCCTCGACGGTGAAGGTGGCCTTGCCCTCTTTGACATCGACGGCGGTGCCGTCTTCCTCACCCTTGAACACGGTGATGCCGTCGGAGAAGTACCCCTCATCCGGGGTGACGTTCACCGTGACATCGGTGCCGACCTCGACGGCCAGAGTCATGTCCTCGATGCCGTCGAAGGAGAGCTTGCCATGCTGGGTCTCGGAGAGCGAGACGGTCGCCAGCTCCGGCTCGGCTGCGTATGCCGCGACGGGCGCGAACGCGTTGAGCATGGAGCTGGCGATGAGCACGGCTGACATGACTTTGGCGGTGATGCGCTTGCCATCGAGCTTGCGCTTCACGCGTTTAATCTTGCAGAAGATTCGTTCCATGAAAGACTCCTTTCTTGATTGCTTGGTGGTTTGCCTGATTGCTATCTCTAACCGAAGTTGTAGCCGCCGATACCGCCCTCGGCATCCACGTCGGCCTCCTCGGTGTCATCTTCGTCCTCGACCTCGATGAACTCGGGGTCTTGGCATAGCTCCGCATCTCGGATGCGGCGGATGGCCGATGCGGTGTAGCCCATGCTCTCGGCCACCTCCTCCTCGTCCCATGTCGGATGGGCGTTCGCGAGGTAATCGTAGACCGCCACGGCGCGGCGGTTGATGGACTTGGTGGTCTCATCGGAGTAGCAAAGCTGCTCCTGCGCGAAGAAGCGCTCTCCGTTGATGAGGTCTTCGCCCTCGCGCCAAAGTAGCTTCTCGCCGTCCTTCTTGAGCCACACGATTTCGTCCAGCTCGTCAGGGGAGACGAGCAGCATGGCGCACCCGACCTTGCGCACGGAGGCGGGAACCTCGACCCCCTCCAAGGTCACCTTGCCTTGGGAGGATGCCGGGTTCCCGTCATACCAGTGCTGCACGAGGATGATGCCGTTCTCCTCAAGGGAGCCGAGATAGAGGTTCCAGTCGGTGAGGACGTTCAGCCCCTTGCCGCGATACGGCTCCGAGCACGTCTGCGTGAACGAATCGAACTCCTCGTAGCGGTGGCTCTTGAAAAGCACCTCGACCTTCATCTACCGTATTCCCCCTTCCTTGGACCCTAGCGGGTGTTGGCGTGCTCCTCGGGCGTGTTGTCCCCGGCCAGCTTGGCGGAGGACTCGCGCATCTGCTCGGACTCGCCCTTGAGGGTCGCGCCCTGCTCCTTGGCAGCCTCGCGCTCAGCTGCCTTCTCGGCCTTGAAGCCCTCGTTGGCTGCCTTAAGGCCCTTGACCAAATCCCAAGGCTTGACCTCGTACTTCTTGTACGGGTTCTGCTCATCACCGGCCTTGCCCGTCCAGACCTGAACAGGTTCATCGGCCTTGAAGCCGATGGTGACCTGCTCGCCGGAGAGCATCTGCTGCTTCATGCGCTCGTTGAGGAACACGTCGCAGGAGTAGTGGCCGAGGTCGATGCCGTTGACCTTGGTGCCCTCCGGGAAATGAACGTAGGCCTTCTCGAAAGTTCGACCGTCCTTGGCGGTGAACTCGTGCGGCGTGAGGAACGCCGCAGGCATCTTGACGTTGGCGTACTTCGCGTTCTCTGGCATGTCTATCACTCATCCTTTCTGTCCATAGAGTGCCTAAGACACCCTATATTGTATATCAATCGGCAGGTGGTGAAGGGAAACCACACCATCTGGGTAGCGGTTGCCCTAACGGCTCCTGCGCTTGTCGTCCTTTTCCTCGACTTCATCCTCGGCATCCACATGCGCGGTCAACGCGGCAGCCGCCGCGCGGGCGCGGGTCGATTCCCCGTGGATGGAGACCGGGCGCTCTTGCACCGCACTGGACACCACGCGTCCATGCGAGGTCACCTGAACCGCCTCCCGTAGGACGGCACAGCCATCTTCATACTCGTCGGCATCGTCATGCGAGGGTGCCTGCACGTCGAGGAGCGATTGGGTGACGGAGACGGTCATGTCATCCGCGTCGAGATAGGTGTCGCGTTCAAGTCCCATCTGGCATCCCTCCTAGCGCTCATCCTTGCCATCGGGTGCATCGGTGCCGCTGTTATTCTCGGCGAGCTTGGCGGATGCCTCGCGGGACTCCCTCACGGCCTGCTTGAGGCTTATGCCCTGCGGACGCTTGCGGTAATCGGAGATGGGCCTGTCCCCATGGGAGTCGAGCAGGTCATCGACCTTGCGGGAGTCCTCGTAGGTCGCGCCCTTCATTACATCGTAATCATGGCCGTCCACGGTAACCACGGTGCCGCAGCCCTTGAGGTCGATGCCGGAGGTCTCACGCGTGTCCACGAGGTTGAAGCGGTAGCCCGCCGCCACCGCGATTTTCTCGGGCTGCTGCGAGATGGCGGGGGAGGGCAAGGGAGACTCATTGAGCCAACTATCATAGACCTCATCGTAGGTGTATCCATAGCGGTTGCACAGCTCCTCGAAGACGCGCTCGCGCACCACGGAATCGCCCGCGCCGATGGAATCGTAAAAGCCGGTACCCGACGGTATCGCCGCGAGGGCGTCATCGAAGGTAAGGTCGAGGTTGAGTTCGGCCCCAAGCTCATCGTTGGGGAAGGCGGATGTATACCACTCGCGCACGTTGTCGATATTCAGAAGACCTTCGGGGACGGGTTTGTCAGATTTCAGGCTCGACATCGTTTCGGCGAGGGAGATTTCCCCCGATACATCCATGAGGTTTCCCTTGCCGAAGATACCGGACTCGGCGAGTTCATCGGTCGAGTGGTAGGTCGCTACATGATGACTGTAATCGCCGTCTGCGGTGATGTCGTGCGCGGTCAGCTCAAGGTTCTCCAAATCACCGCCCTGCCTCGCTATCTCGTCGAGGAGTTCATCAGGCGTATACGAAAACACCTCGACCGTCGGGTCCTCGTAATCGGTGAGGTAGCTCACGATGAGGTCGCCGGTCTCGGGGTTGTAGTACGCGGCGTTGTACATCGACAGCTCGCCCTTGATGCGGGCGACCTCGAATGCGGCATCCGCCTCGTGCTCAACGGCCTTCGCGAAGCCGTCCACGAGGGTGTCGGTGTCCCTGCAATCCCATTCCTCATCGCCGCGCATCTCCTCGCATTTGTCGATGAGACTCTTGTATTGGCCCTCCCACTGACCGCGCTCAGCCTCGCGACTGAGCATATCGCGGACACTGGCTGTGAGGATTCCGATGTTATCGAAAAGATAGTCGATGCCATGGTCCTGCGCCATAGCGCCCTCGACCACATAGAGGCCCTTGATTAGCTCGACGGCCTTAACTGGCATCTCGCTGGTGTCAGCGACCATCTGGCGGAGCGTTTCGCCATGCGCCCCGACGTTCATGGCTGGTAGGTCCTCCTCTTTGAACTCGCGCTCGTTGGAGAAGACTTCACCGCCGAAACCGTAGTCGTTTTCCCAGATGGCATAGGCCTCTTCAAGGCTGTCGATGCCGTCACGGTCAACGAGGTCGAGTCCCTGCACGAACTCCTTGAGGCTGTGCCCGTGTTCAATCATCCATTCGAGCTGATAGCGCTCGTAATCGGTGAGCATGTTCCATCACATCCTTTCCTTATCGGGCATCTAGCCCGATGTCATGTTTTTCCGTACCATCCGCCATCTCAGCTGACGCGGCCTTCATGGCTTGAGCCTCGCCCCCGAGGGTGATGCGGTCGTTACCGGGCATTCCGCGCGTACTGTGCAACTGGTGACACTCGATTGCCCTGTCGAAGCTGCCCGGTTCGGTTGCATCGAAACCGTAGAGATGGGTTTCGCCGATTCGGTCGATGGGACACACCTGCTCATGCCCAAGGTAGTCGATATAGGAGAGTATGCGGTTGCCCTTGCGGCTCACGCGCTCATGGCAGCATTCGGGATGCTCATGGGCGAACGCGGCCACCGTGTCGGGGGCGAATCCATGCTCCTCTCGGTATGCACGATGACGGTCCAACTGCTCAATCCTCGCAGCCCGCATGGCCTCGCGCACGGCCCTCTCTTCCTCGATGGCCTGTCTATGCAGCGCATCGCGCTCCGCGACCTCGGCATCGGTCATCGGTCGGAACGACCCGCAGACCGCATCCTCATCGAGCTTGTAGAAATCCGTCTCGTTGAAGAACTTGGAGGTGTGGTGCCACGACGATTTGTGGAAGAACCGCTCGAACATATCATCCTTGCGCATACCCTTGAGCACATCGGGGTCGAAGGACATGTCGAACTCATCACAATAGGATTGGATGGCCGCGACCATGGCTTTTTTCGTCCATTTGCTATTGGGCATCTCGCCGTCCTCGTAAGCCTCGGCGGCGCGTCGTGACATCGAGTGGCCGATGTACCCCGAGTTCACGTCCATCATCGGTGCCTCCTAAGAGAGGTCGGGGATGAAGGAAGGCTCACGCTCATCGACAGAGCCGTCGGCGGAGAGCGCCTGAGATGCCCTGCGCATGGACTCGGCCTCGGCTTTCAGGGAGATGCCCCTATCGACGAAGGCCTCGGGGGAATCGCCGTCGCCGCCGTTCGGCTCGATGTTGTCCACCGCATCTGCAATCATCTCGTTGCCCATCTCGGCGAGGCGGTCGTGGAAATTGCTGTTAAGCCATCCGTTGTCGAAGCCGAGTTCTTTTAGCGTGGCATTCACGTTCGCATCGTTCACTTCGAGACCGGCGTTCTCAAGGGCGGATTCGATGTCGGCGCGGTACCAGAAGTCAGGGCAGATGACCTCCTCACCGGCGTCGGAGATGGTGCGGCTCTCAAGGTCTGCCGCCGCGCTGGCGAGGGAATCGTAGTAGGTGCCGTGACCCCAGTGCCCGGTCTCCTCATCATAGCCGTGCGCCACGATGAACTCTCGGCTGCCGTCGGCCATCTTGTGCATCACGAGCGCGTCATCACCGTTGCGGTCGATGGGGACGTGATTCTCCTTCCACGCGGCGATTTCTGCGGTCTTGTCCATGCCTTTCTCCTTTCCGGGAGCATCGGCCCCATGTTCAGCCATGTGCGATTGCACGGCATTTCTCACGTTCTCGGGGGACGCGATGACCCAACCGTCCTCGGAGGCGATTTGAGCGAACACCTCATCGCGCGGGTCGATTAGCGGAGCATTCTCCTCGCCGTCCTCGATGATGGTCTCGATGCTGTCGGTGATGTAACCCGTGTAGTTCAACCCGCCCACGATGTCCTCGTATAGGTCGAAGTCGGGATTGTCGATGACCGCCAGCAGGTTCGGGTCGTCGAGGTGGACGTATGTATTGGCGATGCTTCCCGTGTAGTTATATTCCCACCAGAACTCGCCGGTCTGAGGGTTGTAGAGGTCCTTGCCAGAAGCCAGTGCCTCCTTGACCGCCTGCGGCGTGTCGAGGTGGATGTCCTTGCCGTCATTCACCATGTCCATGTGCTATCTCCTTGCCTTGTTGTACTTGCCCTTGGGCTTGCTATCGAACATCGGCTCTATCGTACCGTCCTTCTTGAGCTTCGCCTTGCAGTCGAAGGTCTTGCCCGTCGTCTTGGATATGCAGCCGGTGAGCTTCACCGCCTTGCCTTCGAGCAACGATGCAGCCTGCTTCGCCGTGAACATCTTGCCGCACCAGCCCAGCAGCTTGAAACCGCAGCCCGCGACTTGCTTCCAAGTCCCGTCCTCCTGCTTCTCGCTCTTGTTCGAGGAGCAGGTGTAGAAGGCCTTGCCGGACTTCGACTTGCGCTGCACCACGTCCGCGCCGCAGAGAGGGCACTTGCCCACGACCGTGGCCTTGGGCGCGATGCTCGCACCGACGTAGGCGGTGTCCTGATGGCCCTTGAAGACCTCGATGACGCTCTGTTGCAGGGCGTTCACATCCGTGTTGCCCTCGGCGATGTCCTGCTGGATGAGCCACCAGCGGGCGGTCACGTCCGCGCCGCGAATCTCGGGCGGGAGGAGATGGTAGAAGGCGCGGGCCTTCTCGGTGGAGCGAATCTTGCCCTTCACGTCCTCAAGGTACCCGCGTTCCTTCAACTTCTCGATGATGGAGGCGCGGGTGGCCGTGGTTCCGATGCCGCCGTGCTCGCCCTTCTTTCCGTCGTCCTTCTGCTTGAGCTGTCTCTTATACACATCTCCGAGCCCACGAGACACTCGCT
>ENA-OZIL01000722-OZIL01000722.1-human-gut-metagenome-genome-assembly--contig:-NODE-722-length-14342-cov-4.664870_pt1 | contig 14342 bp, 7 predicted proteins | sample MGYA00244057_ERZ653706 | MGnify/ENA primary metagenome ERZ653706 (study PRJEB26926, sample SAMN06165266) | human gut metagenome | biome: ENVO:00009003; feature: ENVO:2100002; material: ENVO:00002003...
AACTGCGACTGCGTAAGACCTCGCTCCTCGCGCACGACTTTGATAACCTGACCGATTGACATGACTACCTCCCGACATCGGAAAACGATTCGCGCGTCTCGCTGTGCGCTTGCTGATTCCAGTCTAAGGGCATGTCCCGTTCGCCAAGCGCGGGTACAACAAACCGTTGTTCGCGCTTGTATCCCGGAGGAAGAAACGGCTCGGTCGAACCTATTTCCTCTCCACCCCCTTCAATTCTCCCGGTTCCTCTGACTCCTTTGCGAGCGCCGCGGATGGGATGAGCACGCTTACGTATGGGGTTGCGCCAGACAGGACGTCGTCGTAGAAGCGCTGTTTGGCGTCGACGAAGTCGATGGAATCCTGGATTTCCGCGAGCTGCTCGACGAGATCGTCGACCGCTACGGCGACCCGCCCAGGGGCGTCATGAACCTCATCGACATCGCCCTGCTGCGCGCCCGCGCCAGCGCCGCCGGCATCCGCGACATCGCCCAGAAGGGCCGCACGCTCCGCTTCCGGCTGGCGCAGTTCGACTTTGCCGTCGTCTCCCGCGTGGCCGGGCAGTATCAGAAGCGCATGTTCGTCGAGCCGAAGAGCGACGAGCCTGCCATCACGCTCCAGCTGACCGCGAAGGAGGATCCCCTGCAGGCCGCGGAGAGGTTCGTGAAGACCTATCAGGGAGAATAGGAGCTGCACGCTTTGCAGCACCGAGGCATGCGGCAAGAGCAGCACGGGATACAGCGGTGTACGGACATGGTACACAATTCCTCGCCTTGCGATCGTTCGGTGAATCATAACGTGCTTCGATCGTCCGCAATGGGGAGCGGAAAGCCGTAATTGCCGTCCTCCATCCCGAACCCGCCCTTGAGATCCGCCTGCCACATGTCGTTGCAGGCATCCTTCCCGGACCGCGTGAGCGCCCCGCACTTCCGGGACTCCTCAATGCTGATGCAGCCGTACCGACGCAGGATGCTGTATACATTGTTTTTGCAGATATGCTCACCATATTGCTGCACTGTACATGACATTTTCTTGCTTACCGCCCCGAAAATTTTCTCAAAAAATTCTTCGCCTTCCCCTCTTGACAAAGGCAAAAAATATGATTATAATGCACTTAATTTCAAACGACAAACCTGTGAGGAAGAAGAGTAGCACAGCACAGGGCATCCCAAGAGAGCTTCGGGCGGTGAGATCGGAGCGGTGCGCAGCGGTGTGAATGGCCTTCCGAGGGCGGCTTGAACGGGAAATTTTCCCAAGTAGGGTCCGACGGGAACCCTCCCGTTATCCGTGGGGTACGCATGATGGTGCGTAAAAGCGAGTGGACATCGCAAGATGTCAATTTGGGTGGTATCGCAGAAGCAAAGGCTTTTGTCCCATGTGGGGCAGAAGCCTTTTTTGTTTTTAAAATCCAGGCCGCCGGCACCGGTCCCTCCATCCGCCGCCCAAAATACCCATATAAAATTTTGGAGGAAAACAAAAATGAAAAAGAACATGCTGAGCCGTGTGCTGACTCTGGCCCTGGCCGCCCTGCTGGCCCTGTCTCTCTTCGCCTGCGGCAAAAAAAGCGATGACAATTCCACCGGCTCCTCCGGTGCCGCATCCTATCAGGTCGGCATCTGCAGCTATGCGGACGATGCATCCCTGAACCAGATCGTGGACAACATCGAGTCCCGGCTCAAGGCCATCGGCCAGGAGAAGGGCGTCACCTTCGAGATCAGCTATGATAACTGCAACACCGATTCCGCCGTGCTGAATCAGATCATCGCCAACTTCATGGCCGACAAGGTGGACCTGATGATCGGCGTAGCCACTCCCGTGGCCGTGGCCATGCAGGCCGCCACCGAGGGCACTGACATTCCCGTGGTCTTTGCCGCCGTGTCCGACCCTGTGGGCGCGGGTCTGGTGGAAAGCCTGGAGGCCCCCGGCGCCAACATCACCGGTACCTCCGACTATCTGGACACCGATGCCATCCTGGACCTGATTTTCGCCGCCAACCCTGACGCCAAGAGCATCGCCCTGCTGTATGACCTGGGGCAGGACTCCTCTGCCGCTCCCATCAAGAATGCCAAGGCGTACCTGGACAAGAGGGGCGTGTCCTACAAGGAGTATAACGGCACCACCACCGACGAGATCAGCCTGGCCGTCAGCAGCATCGTGGCCGACAAGGCCGACGCCGTGTTCACCCCCACCGACAACACCGTGATGACCGCAGAGCTGGCCATTTACGAGGCTCTGGCCAAGGCCGGCATCCCCCACTACACCGGCGCTGACTCCTTCGCCCTGAACGGTGCGTTCCTGGGCTACGGCGTAGACTATGCCAACCTGGGCGCGGAAACCGCCAACACGGTCTCCGGCATTCTCCTGGACGGCAGCAAGCCCTCCGCCACCCCCGTGCTGACCTTCGACAATGGCACCGCCACCATCAACACCGACATCTGCAGGGAGCTGGGCCTGAACTATGATGAGCTGGCCAAGACCTTCGCCCCTCTGTGCACCAAGGTCCAGTCCATCGTCACCGCCGAGAGCTTCGACGATTTGAATGAATAAGAAATCAAGCATCCATCAGCGGGCCCCCGCTGATGACCCTCGCGCCGCCCACTCGGGAAACAACCCCATTCTGCATGAAAGGAGAAGTCTCTCATGAACATTTTTTCTCTGGTCCAAACCGCCCTGGAGCTGGGCCTCATCTGCTCGCTGACCGTGCTGGCACTGTTTTTGAGCTACTCCATGCTCAATGTATGCGACCTTTCCACCGACGGCTGCTTCACTCTGGGCGCCGCTGTGGGTGCTATGGTAGCCATTGCCGGGCATCCCTATCTGGCCCTCCTGGCCGCCATGGGTGCCGGAGTCCTCTCCGGCTTTATCACCGCCCTGCTGCAAACGAAAATGGGCATTGACAGCCTCCTGGCGGGCATCATCGTCAACACCGGGCTCTACTCCATCAATATCGCCGTCATGGGCGGCTCCTCCCTGCTGAACATGAACAAAACCGAGACCGTATTCACCAAGGCCCGGGCTCTGCTGCAGGGCACCTTCCTGGCTGAGCAGTATAAGCTGCTTGTGGCGGCCATCGCCGTGATTGCCGTGGTCGTTTTTTTGGCCCTGTTTCTGCGCACCCGCCTGGGTCTGGCCATCCGCGCCACCGGCGACAATCCTGACATGGTCCGCTCCTCCTCTATCAATCCCACCTTTACCACCATCGTAGGCCTGTGCGTGGCCAATGCCTTCACGGGTCTGTCCGGCTGCCTGCTGGCCCAAAGTCAAAAATCCGTCAGCATCGACATCGGCACCGGCATGGTGACCATTGCCCTGGCCTCCCTGCTCATGGGTCAGGTGCTGCTGGGCAAGGGCAGCATTCTCAAGCGGGCCGTCGGCATGGTGGTGGGCGCCTTTGCCTTCCGTCTGGTGTATACCATCGCCCTGCGGCTGGATATGCCCGCCTTCATGCTGAAGCTGGTGTCCGCGGTGATCGTGGTGCTGGCCATCGCCACCCCCTATTTCAGAAAGCAGCTGCCCATGCTGCGCCGCCGCATGGCTGCGCGAAAGGAGGCCCGCCTTCATGCTGAAGATTGAAAAAATATCCAAGACCTTCAACCCCGGCACCATCCATGAAAAGGCAGCCCTGCAGGGCCTGAGCCTGCACCTGCTCCCCGGGGATTTCGTCACCGTCATCGGCTCCAACGGCGCAGGCAAATCCACCCTCCTTAACGCCATCTGCGGCAGCTTTTTCCCCGACAGCGGCAGCATTTATCTGGACGGAAGAAACATCACCTTCCTGCCGGAATATCAGCGCTCCCGCCAAATCGGCCGTCTGTTCCAGGATCCTATGCGCGGCAGTGCACCCCACATGACCATTGAGGAAAACCTCTCTTTGGCGGCGGCCTCCGGCGGCTGGCTCAGCCATGTGACCCGGGCGGAAAAAGCCGCCTTCCGGGAAAAGCTGGCTCAGCTGGACATGGGCCTGGAGGACCAGATGAAGCAGCCCGTGGGGCTGCTTTCCGGCGGCCAGCGTCAGGCGCTGACGCTGGTGATGGCCACCTTCAAGCCGCCGAAGCTCCTGCTGCTGGATGAGCATACCGCTGCTCTGGACCCCGCCACGGCAGAAAAGGTGCTGGAAATCACCCGTCAGACCGTCTCGGAGAACCGTATCACCACCCTCATGGTCACCCACAATATGCACCAGGCCCTGGAGCTTGGCAACCGCACATTGATGATGGACAGAGGCCATATCATTCTGGATGTTGCCGGAGCGGAACGGGCGGGCATGACCGTGGAGGACCTGCTGGCTAAGTTCAAAAGCGGTGCTGGCAAGGCCCTGGACAATGACCGTATTCTCTTGTCGGAACAAACAAAATCGGATAAAAAAGGCGCATCGAATGCCGCGGGCTGATCACGAAGCATGGAACAAAACAGTCTGTCCGGCGTGGCAAGGGCAAATAAAATCACCGAGAGAAGCAAAAAAACTCTTCTTGGGCAGCACCACATCATTCAGCGAGCGGATTCGGCGAGAAATTTTTGTCGGGCCAAGCCTTGCCGGCCGATGCCGGCGTTTCTGCAGTAACGATTGAATATTTCCAGAATTTGTAAATAATGGAAAAAATCAGACATGTTTCCGGCCGAGATTTAGAACAACACGGCACCTCTGTATGTGTATTTTTAATTGCATATAGCGGATGTTTGTGATAATATATATAAAACGCCATTGGTGTGGAAGCGGCCGCATGCCCGGCTTGTGGACATACCAAAATAAAGAAAGAAGGCAGGTTTATGAAAAGCACACACTTAAGAAAACGCATTGTGGCTGCATTGCTGGCCGTGGTGTTAGCTGTTAGTTTAGCTGCGCCATCTCTGGCAATTGAGGAAACAGGCGTCTCGAAATCAGGCAGCAACGGGCTGACTTGGGAGGAAATAGACAGCAGCTCTGTTCAGGTAGAGTCCCCCATTCAGGCGAATACCGGCGTAGTGGAAAAGACGGTAGAACACGAAGACACCGATATGGTTCGTGTTTCCATTATTCTAAAGGACGCCTCTACCCTGGAAAAGGGCTTTACCTCTGATGAGATTGCAGCTGCTGATCGCAGCGCCATGCAATATCGGCGGAAGCTGGAGAAGCAGCAGGACAGCATGGCTGCCGCCATCTCCAAGCAGGCACTGAATGGTGCAACGCTGGATGTTGTTTGGAATTTGACATTGGCAGCCAATATGATTTCTGCAAACGTCCAATATGGGCAGATCGAGAAAATCAAGGAAGTTGCCGGTGTGCAGGAGGTCATTCTTGAGAACCGGTATGAGCCCTGCGTGGTGAAGCAGGAGGAGACGGCGGATCCCAATATGGCCACCTCCGATAAGATGATCGGCTCCAGCGCTGCGTGGGCGGCAGGCTATACCGGCGCAGGAAGCCGGATCGCAATTATCGACACCGGCGCCGATGTGGATCATCCCTCTCTGGATCCGGATGCGCTGAAATATGCCTTGCAGGGGAGTAATGCGACGATCATGACGGAGGCTGACTTGACCGATGAGGTGCTGAATCAGCTAAATGCATATACTCGCAAGGCCGGACTGACCGCAGCAGATTTTTATGTCAACGAGAAGATCCCGTTTGGCTTTAACTATGTGGATGCGGACACGGATATCACGCATGATAATGATACGCAGGGCGATCATGGCTCGCACGTGACCGGCATCGCGGCGGGAAACCGTTTTGTTAAGGACGAAGCCGGAAACTATGTCGCAGCGTTGGACTCCGTCATGACGCAGGGCGTGGCGCCCGATGCGCAGATCCTGACGATGAAGGTCTTCGGCAAGCGCGGCGGCGCCTATGATTCAGACTACATGGTCGCGATTGAAGACGCCATGGTGCTGGGCGCGGACGCAGCGAACCTCTCTCTGGGCGGAAGCTTCCCGGGCTACTCCGAGTATACGGAAGAGAAATACCGTCATATTCTTGATGAAATCGTTGGCAGCGGCATGGTTGTCACAATTTCTGCAGGTAATTCCGGCAGCTGGTTTGACCAGACTGCGTTTGGCCTTCCCTATGCGGGCAGCGTGAACTGGGCTACAAACGGCAGCCCCGGCTCCTATGTTAACTCGCTGTGTGTAGCCTCCGTCGATAACGCGGGCGTTACAGACAATTATCTGAAGGTGAAAGGTCATAACATGACCTACACGGAAAAAAGCTATCAGAACAAACCGATCTATACCATCGGCGGAAGCCATGAGTATATTTATCTGGACAAGATCGGTACCGCGGAAGAGTTTGCAGCAGTCAAGGATGTCCTGGCAGGAAAAATTGCAATTTGCAATCGAGGCGATACCTCATTTTACGAGAAGGCAGAAGCCGCGGTTGCCAATGGCGCAATTGCGACCATTATCGTGAATAATCAGCCGGGCTCCAATTATATGGATCTGACCGATTATAAAAAAACGGAGCCCTGCGTCTCTATTTCTCAGACGGATGGCGCATTCCTGCGTGAAAGCTCCACGAAGGTGACGAGCCAGGATGGCAGTGTTCTGTATTATAGCGGCGAGATGTTTGTGAGCTCCGAGCGGGAGTCCTGGGATTTGGGAGAAGACTACTATACGATGAGCAGCTTCTCCAGCTGGGGCATTCCCGGCGCCCTGACGATGAAGCCGGAGATCACGGCGCCCGGCGGCCGGATCTACTCCCTGAAGGACGGCGGAGAGTATCAGAATATGTCCGGTACCTCTATGGCTTCTCCGCAGGTAGCCGGAATGGCGGCGCTGGTCGCTGAGTACATCAAGCAGAACGGTCTGGCCGAAAAGACGGGACTGGCTGTGCGTACGCTGGCCCAAAGCCTGCTGATGTCAACTGCTCAGCCGATCGTTGAGAAGCAGGGTGTTGATGAGCAGGGGAAGACACTGGAGGGTTACTACTCTGTTCTGCAGCAGGGTGCAGGCCTTGCAAATATCGGCGCGGCTGTAAATAGCGGAAGCTATTTGATGATGGATCAGGATGCAACAGATTCGTATGCAGACGGAAAGATCAAAGCCGAGCTGGGAGACGATCCCCAGCGCACCGGTGAGTATTCCTTTGGCTTCACGCTGTACAATCTGGAGAATACGGACAGCACGTTTACCTTAAGCGCTGATTTCTTTACGCAGGCGGCACTTCAGGGCGAGCTCAATAACGGGAACGGGCAAGTCATGAATTTCTCGGACAAAAAGACTGCCGCATTAGCCGCGGACGTTGTCTGGGACGTGGATGAGAAAACGCTGAAGCCGGAAATGCCTGCGGAGCTGGACGGCTGCGACTTTGACGGAAGCGGCAAGGTAACCGCGGATGACGGTCAGGCGCTGCTGGACTATGTGACCGGCGTGCGGACCGAGATCAGCAGCAAGAGCCGTGCGGATCTGGATAAGGACGGAGACATCGATACCTATGATGCTTACCTGTTCTTCTCCCGCTTGAGCAGCGCTGCCGTGACGGTGCCTGCAAACGGAAAAATTCACGTCACGATTCATGCAAAGGTTCTTGGTCTGGACAGCTACGACGAAAAGAACGGCGGTGCAGGCGCTTATGTCGAGGGTTATGTATTTGCCAACGAGGTAAGCAGTAAAGAGGGTGTCGAAGGGACCAGCCATTCTATCCCGGTGCTGGGCTACTACGGAAATTGGACCGATGCTTCCATGTTTGATGTCGGCAGCTTTATTCAGTATCACTACGGCATGGAGACCCGTCCTCCCTACATGCTCGCTGCAATTCAGCAGGCAGCGCAGCTCCAGTCGCTGACCATAAAATACAAAGGCGTGGATGACTCCTATTCCCTTGGCGGAAATCTGTATGTAGACGACGGATTCTACGATGCAGATCGTTACTCCATCAACCCGGATACCGCAAAGATCTCTGATATTTATTTCAGCCTGATCCGAAATGCGGCCAATGGCCGGATCACTGTGACCGGCGAGGACGGTACGGTATATCTCAACAAGGAGACTCAGGCTCCGATCATTGGCGCCTACTATTTCTCGAACCAGAAGACGTGGATGCAGGTGCAGAGCGGCTTGTCCGTGGATTGTGCGCCGGATGCCGCGGAAGGCGAAAAGCTGACTGTGAAGCTTACCATGGCGCCGGAGTATTATGTGGATTACAGCGGCTCGACGCTTTCGACGGATTGGGATGCGCTTGGTGAGGGAGCAAGTCAGACCTATACGATGTTTGTTGACAAGACTGCTCCTACGCTGACCGACATTACGCTTTCCGAGGACCTGATCAACGACGGACGGGTCATGACCGTTACGGCCTCCGACAACAGATATGTTGCAGCAGCGGTGCTGTACGATTACTCGACCGGGAAAATCCTTGCGAGGACGGGCGGTTCTCCGAAGGGAGCAAGCCGCGGCGAGGCTGTTACCATGTCGTTGGATGCAAACGGAACAGCAAATGCAGCGCATCTGCTGCTGCAGGTATATGACTACGCAAACAACTGCAGTACCTACAAGATCAATCTGAACAAGTCTGAGCTGAATGATCCTGTTGAGGTTTCCTTGAATCGCAGCACGCTGAAGCTTTTCAAGGGCGGCACGGCGACGCTGGAGGCGGAAGTAACGCCGTTCGGCATCCATCCCGATACGGTGACCTGGACCAGCGACAATACGAATGTGGCTACCGTGGACGAAGACGGTACGGTTACCGGCATTGGAGACGGCACTGCCACGATCACGGCAACCTCTGTAAAGGATCCTACCAAGAGCGCAGCCTGCACGGTTACCGTTGAGGTTTTGAAGGTTACGCTGACCGGCGCGCTGATGGATGGCTCCTCCACCTCCCAGTTCTATACGTGGGATATGGAAAATGATACTACATGGACGCCGGGGGCTGTGATGGAGGTCGATGGCATTACCTCTACCGCATATGACACGGATCGCAACAATGTCATTGTGGTTGACGGAAATGAACGGAAGCTCCATCAGGTCGACATGGAGAGCGGCAAGGTTCTGGCGGACTATGATGCCGTTGCGGGCGGTAACTTTAATGTGCCGCTGTTTGATCTGGAATACAGCGAGCTGTTTACCAAGGGCGACGTACCGGCCTGCTACAGTATCTATAACTTTATGCTCAACAAGCCTGCGGAACTGGGCAGCATCCGCACGGACGGCTTCATGCTGTTCATGGATTTCTGGCTTTACGGAAACGGAGCCGATAAGTTTACGGCGATGACCTCGCTCGGCAAGACAAAGCTTGATCTGGATCAGGACGGCACTGCGGAAACGGATGCGGAGGTGCTGCTGCTGCTGGATAACCGCGGCAACGTGTGGACCTTCCAGATTTATGACGGGATCGACTACAGCAGCACGACAGGCAAATATGAGATCGCAAAGTCTAACCTGACCAGTGCATTTAAAATGTACTTCATGGGCGACAATAACGGCACGCCGCTGTGCTCTATGGTTCCCACGACGGTCAATGGACAGCTGGCATTGTATTTGTCCTACTTTACCGGCAAGGCCAATGAGCTCTACCGTCTGACATACGATTCCGCCAAGAACTTCTGGACCGGCGAAAAGCTGGCCAGCTTCGGCGAGAATGTATATCCGGCAACGATCCTGAAGATCGACAATCATGAGGCCAGCCAGACGGAGCTGGAGCAGATCGTAAGCAATCTGCCGCTTGGCTCCCACACGGTACAGACTCAGGATTTGACAGACATGCTCAATTCTGCTGCGGTTGAAGAAGCGGCCGCGTCTTATGGTGCGCTCAATACAGCAGCAGAAAAAACCGCATCGGCGAAACCGGCGGCTGACATCGCGGGCGAACAGCCTGCATCCTCGGAGATCATTACCTCGGAGGATCAGAACACGGTCACCCTGAAGCTGGTGTCGGGAGGAATGGCCCCCACCACGAACGGGCTTATGAGCGTCAGCTACGATGCTGCCGGTTGGGAGCTGAAGAATGTCATTGGAAACACGCAGTATTTCTCCTACAAGGCTGAAGCCGGAAAGGTAACGCTTGGTTATGTTTCCGTGGACAGCATGCCTGCCGGGGAACAAGTCGCAGAGCTGACGTTCACCAAGACGAATGCCGGCAAGGACGCCGATCCTCGGTTCACGGTCCAAAAGACAGAGCGCAATGAACAGCGGATCGATGAGGTGGAGCATCTGACGGCAAGCAGCAACCGTGATGATCCGTGCCCGTCGAAGGAATTCCAGGATCTCAGCACAACGGCTTGGTATCATGAGTCCGTGGACTATGTGTTGTCTAAGGGCATTATGCAGGGCTACGGCGACGGCACCTTCCGCCCCGATGAGACCGCGACCCGTGCCCAGATGGTGACGCTGCTCTATCGCATTGCGGGAGAACCTGCTGTGGATGATTCCAAGGCCCTGCCCTTCACCGACGTAAATCTGGAGAGCTGGTACGGCAGCGCCCTGCGTTGGGCTTACCAGAACGGCATCACCACCGGTGTCAGCGCGGATACCTTTGCGCCTGACGACTGCGTGACGCGCGAGCAGATGGTTTCCTTCCTCGCTCGGTATGCCAAGGTGACCGGCGCCTATGAAAAGGTGTCCGAAGACCTGAGCAGCTTCTCTGACAGAGATCGTGTCTCCTCCTATGCTGTGGAATCCATGCAGTGGGCTGTTGCCAACGGCTTTATTCTCGGCACAGAAACGGGCAAGCTGGAGCCCATGGCTACGGCCACCCGTGCCCAGCTTGCGGCAGTGGTCGCCAGATACTGCCAGAGCATTCACTGATTTCTATCCGAAACGGCGTGCTTACCGGGGGCGTATTGCCCCGCGGTGAGCACGGCGCAAGCCCCAGGGCTTGACAAAAAACCAAAGTGCAAAAGCAGCCCCACAGAAGTGTTTCTGTGGGGCTGCTTAGACTCTCAAAAACCCTGTTTAGCCGAAAGTCAGTGTCCGTTTATGATACCACTTTCCGCGGCCTCGCAGCGGCACTTCGGGGGGCAGCCGCCATGATCCTGTTCGGGAGGTTTACATAAAGTTCACAATTGTAACGCTTTTGTTGGCAAAACGTTGTTGCATTTTGGCGGCTTCCCGGTATAATAGGATAGGAACAAACGGCGGCGGATGCCGTCTGGAGAATAGGCGGCATTCTGCCGTAGAACCACCGGAGAAGGAGATTCAAATGGGTAAATTTGAAAAAGGCAAACGCCCGACGCAGGCTCAGTCCTATGCCGAGCCGCAGCGTGCGCCGAAAAAGAAAAAGCAGAAAAAGCAGTCCCGCCTCGGCCTGATCGTCGCGCTGCTGGCTGCAGCCGTCGTGCTCGTCGGCTGCGGCGTGGGCTATATGTTCCTGCGCGACGACGGCAGGATCGTCAACAACCTCTATGTCGCGGGCGTCGATCTCAGCGGCATGACGAAGGAGGAGGCGCGCGCCGCGCTCGAAAAGGGCGTGAGCGTCTATGGGAAGGAAAATATGAACGTCGCGCTCTACACGCGCCCCTATGACACGTTCACCTCGACATATGACCCGGCGCAGATCCCGCTCGTCGACATTTTCGGCAAGCCGCTCGATGCCTCCGCGCAGACCGAGGCGACGGAGCCGACCGAGACCGCGCCTTCGGAGACGGAGCCGGTGACGGAAGCGCCGACCGAGGCCCCGACGGAGGAGCCGACCGAGGACCCGAACACCCCGCGCGACGAGGACGGCAAGCCGATGACGCTGCTGACAAAGCTGTGCTTGACGCCGTCGGACACGGCGGTCCGCCTCGACCTCGACAAGGCCGTGGAGGCTGCCTATGCCTACGGCCGCGGCGGCGGCCTGTTCTCCCGCGTGAAGAAGAACGCGCTGACGGAGCGCACCGATCTGAACGTCGCCGATTTCCTCACGCTCGATGAAAGCTACGTCCGCACGATGCTGGACGAATATGCCAAGGACGCCGTGAGCGAAAAGACGGAGCCCTCCGTCACCGAGGGCACGACGACCGTGACGGACGACGAGGGCGAGGAGCGCGAGCTCAAGACCCTGACGGTCAAGCTCGGCAGCGCGGGCCGCGAGATCAACACGGACGAGCTGTACAAGGCCGTGCTCACCGCCTATGCCGACGCAAATTTCGAGATGCAGTATGTGGTGGAGGAGGACCTGCCGAAGGCCTTTGACCTCGACGCCCTGTACCACAAGTATTATGTTGCGCCGGTGAACGCCGTGTGCAACGAGGACACCTATGAAGTGACCGACGGCTCGGACGGCTACGGCTTCGACATCAAAAAGGCCATGGACGAGCTGGAGAAGGCAGGCCCCGGCGGCGAGGTCACGCTGACGCTCGACGTCATCAAGCCGCAGTACACGAAGGAATCCCTGCAGGAGAAGCTGTTCCACGATGAGCTTGCCGGCTACGACAGCCCGTACAACGCCGGTCTCATCGGCCGAAGTGAGAACCTGCGTCTGGCCTGCCTGGCCATCAACGGCTATGTGCTCAAGCCCGGCGAGACGTTCTCGTTCAACGGTGTCGTCGGCGAGCGCACGGCGGCCAAGGGCTACAAGGAGGGCGGCGTGTATGTCGGCGGCGAGACCGTCCAACAGCTCGGCGGCGGCGTCTGCCAGGTCGCGTCCGTGCTGTACTACTGCACGCTGAAATCCGACCTCGAGGTCATCGCGCGGCAGGAGCACCAGTATGTGCCGGACTATATCCCCTGGGGCATGGACGCCACGATCTACTGGGGCAGCCTCGACTATAAATTCCGCAACAACACGACCTATCCCATCCGCATTCTGGCGGAGGCCTCCGGCGGCTATGTCCGCGTGCGCTTCATGGGCACGGAGACGAAGGATTACACCGTGGAGCTGGACTACAAGGCCGCGATGACCCACAAGAGCAAGACCGAGGAGGTCGAGATCTCCAAGGGCATGAAGAACTACGACAAGTACAAGGACTATAAGGACGGCGAGCGCATCCAGGTCGGCTACGACGGCTATGAGGTCGATACCTACCGCATGAAGTACGACAAGAACGGCAAGCTGCTGTCCACGGAGAAGGTCAACCACTCGAGCTACGACTGGCGCAACCGTCTGGTCGCCAAGCTCGTCGAGGAGACGGAGCCCCCCACGGAGGCGCCGACGGAGCCGACGGAAAGCCCGACGGAAAGCCCGACGGAAAAGCCCACGGAGCCGGAGCCGACGGAACCGCCCACGGACGCCCCGACCGAGTCCACCGGCGGCGATGAAGAAGCGCCGTGATATAAGGCAACACCGCATAATTCCTCTTCGGCCTTCGCCGGATATTTTTCGCCGATTCTGCGGTTCGAAAAGTTTGAAATACACAAAGTATTCCTGCACTTTTCAAACCTTGTATCGGCAAAAAATCTCTCGCCGAATGCTCTTGTTGAATTATGCGGTATTGCCATAAAAACCGGACCGGCTCACCCAAATGAGCCGGTCCGATTTTTGTATCTGGTTTGTATCTGACAGGATAGAAAGGCACGGGGCAAGCGGAAAGCGGAGAACTTGCCAAGGCTGCCGGCCGTGCGTTGTAGGGGACGGCGTCCTCGACGTCTCGTGGCGCAACGGCAAATTTCCGTGCACTCTCGTCGACCGCACACGCCATTGTAGGGGAGCGGCATGCCGCTCCCGGCGCCGCACTTGCGTCTAGTACAGGCTGCCGTTAAAATGGCAAACGACCCCGAATTGTCATTGCGAGGAGGCCAAGGGCCGACGTGGTGATCCCGGCAGGGGGGCTGCCAAAATGGACAAGGGCATCGCCGACCGTGCGTGCTTACAGATTTGACTGTAGCGGCGCTCAGCGAGCGCCATGGGCAGCTGCAGGTTTTGCGGCACTCTGCCGACCGCACACGCCTTGTAGGGGAGCGGCATGCCGCTCCCGGCAGTGTACTCCCGATTCGTACTGGCTGCCGTTAAAATGGTATACACCAATTGCGTCTGTAGCGGCGCTCAGTGAGCGCCTTGTGCACTTACAAATCATGCAGCGCAAATTCATTGGCATGAGACTTCCGAGTTTGTCATTGCGAGGCCCCGAAGGGGCCGTGGCAATCTCGCAGTACCCGGCCGGATCACAGGAAAGCCCCGGCAAAATCGTAACTGTCTTCCCGAGATTGCCACGTCGGCCTGCGGCCTCCTCGCAATGACATATCAGGGGAGCATGGCGCCGGGAACGGTGCATTGCACCGAATTGGCCGTCCGATTGCCGCTTCGCGGACGGGCGGGGCATGCCCCTCCCGGCGCAATGCTGTCGATACGCACAGACTATCGTTAAAATGGAACCGGTTCCGACGGGGCCTGTAGCGGCGGTCAGTGAGCGCCTTGTACGGGATAATTCAACCGCGTAAGGGCGCTGGTGCACCGCCGCACCACCCTGACGTGTCATTGCGAGGCCCCGAAGGGGCCGTGGCAATCTCGCAGTACCCGG
>ENA-OZIL01000727-OZIL01000727.1-human-gut-metagenome-genome-assembly--contig:-NODE-727-length-14291-cov-7.745083_pt1 | contig 14291 bp, 14 predicted proteins | sample MGYA00244057_ERZ653706 | MGnify/ENA primary metagenome ERZ653706 (study PRJEB26926, sample SAMN06165266) | human gut metagenome | biome: ENVO:00009003; feature: ENVO:2100002; material: ENVO:00002003...
TGGGCTCGGAGATGTGTATAAGAGACAGATATATGTAATGCTAAATATAATTCCGGTAGAATAATTCTCCAGACGTTAATATTTAAATGATTATGATATTATTGGGAGGATGTGAAAAAACGCGGCATGGGAATGAATGATGAATTAGCGTTCCTATCCTCTGGGATGAAAGCGGTGATGAATCGAGTTCAGCCGCTGCTGCTCCAAATGCGTATAGATCTGGGTGGTTGAAATATCGGCATGGCCCAGCATCTCCTGAATAATGCGCAGATCCGCTCCGTTTTCCAGAAGATGCGTGGCAAAGGAATGACGCAGGATGTGCGGGAAAACATGCTGTTCCAGTCCTGCGGCTCTGGCACGTTCCCGGAGAATTTGGCGGACCCGCTCCCTTGTCAACGGACGGCCGCGTACCGTCAGGAAGATATGGTTTTTCGTTCCCGTCCTGACCAGTTTTGGTCTTCCTTTTTCCAAATACATTTGCAAAGCATCCAAGGCGGACCTCCCTATGGGCACCAGCCGGGTTTTATCCCCCTTCCCCAGCACGCGGACAAAAGCTTCATCTTTATCAAAACTCTCTAATTTGCAGTTGATTATTTCGCTAACACGCATCCCGCAAGCGTAGAGCATTTCCAGGAGGGCCCTGTCTCTACACCCTAGAGGAATATCTTGAACATCAATGCTTCCAAGAAGATTTGAGACAGTTTTCTGATCCAGCACATGGGGAAGCGACAGCCCCTGCCGGGGCATTTCCAGAAATGCGGAAGGATCTTTTTCCAATATTCCCGTTCCGGCCAGCCACCGGAAAAAAATACGCAAATGCACCATTTCCACCCGCATGGAGCTGCGGGCTATCCCCCGGTCCTGCAAATGCCGCAGAAATGCCGAAAGCGTATCGATGCCCGCTTGGGCAAGACCAGTATCTTCCGTTTCCAGAAACCGGGCGAATTCCTCCAGCGTCTGCCTCACGGAAAGCTGGTAGGCGGTGCTCAAGCCTTTCTCCGCGGCCAGAAAACGGATGAAGCGTTCCAAATGAGTCTGCATGGAGGCTTGCCTTTCCTGTTGTCTGTTAAAACCGTTCCACCAGGAACAGGAATTCCGTCACGTTCTGAGGACGGTTTCTGAAATTCCGGCTGCCCCGGAACGCGGCGTACGGCGTTTCCAGCGTAACGGTACGGCCCAGGCGTCCAAGGAAACCGGTCATTTCCTCATAGTTGATGAATCCCTCCGAGCTGTAGGAAAGCAGAATAAATTTGGCCGGGCAATCCTCCAGCAGCCGGAACAGGGCCTCCGGAGCATGCTGGCGGCTGTTGTACATGGAGCGTTTCCAATCTGCGGGAATGCCGGAAACTCGGCTGGTTTCCTCCGGCTTTTCATAAGAAGACAGCAAATTCAGCATGAAATAATTGGAACCGTACGGATGCTGGTTATAGGGAGGGTCCAGGTACACCACATCCATTTCCGGAAGCTCGGTAGCCAGTTCATTGGCATCGCGGCAATGGATGGAATACCGGCAGTCAAACCGGGAAAACACGGGAAACGGCAGCGAAATGTCGCCCAGAATGCGGGAAAGGGCGTTGCCCCCCGTTCCCCCGAATTTGCCGATTCCGTTCCTGTCTTTGTAAAAGCCTTTGAATACGCCGGACGTGTTTGTGTGGACGGAGGCTTCCGCCAGTAGAGGAGCGATAAAATAGGGCCTGATTTCTGCCGGAAGCAAATTGATGGTCTGCCGCGCCGTATCCAGGTACACGGCGTTGCGGCGCGTATAGAAAACGCGGTCATCCGCCGTGATGCAGTCCGGATTTCTGGGAGCGTACAGTTCCGTGATGAAGCCAGGGGATTCATGCGTTTCCATATACCGCAGCAGGCGTCTGTAATGCCTGTCCAGCTCCAGATTTTCCACTTCCTCCGCGTTGCTCAGGTAACAGGTATTGACGACCCGGCTGTATTCCTCCAGATCATTGACGATCAACTCTTCCGAATGCTGTTTCAGAAAACGCGCCACAATGCCGCTGCCGGAAAAAAGATCCCCTGCTTTCAGCCTTTCCTTACCCAGGCGTTTTTTCACCTGTTCCAGTCCCGTCCCCAGAAAATGAAGCAGGGAACGCTTATTGCCCAAATAGGTTACAATTTGTTCCGTCAGGAATCTGGGATCTTCCTCCATCTGCGGAGCTGGAAGGGATGATGGCTCGTTCCGGGTCATATAGCAGGTCCCGCCCAGCATACGGCACTCCGGACTTTCCGTCAAGTTGCTCCGGGGTGCGGAATGGAGAACCTTTCCTCTATCCGCAAGGGAAACGGAGTCCGGCCCTGCGCAAAACATGCCGGAAGAAAGGACTTTCCAAAACGAGGAATCATGTTATCGTGCCAACAATCATGAAAAGGAAGTTTCTACCCTGTTCCCTGCTCTGCATGTTCCTGGCGGCTACAACGGCCTTTGGCAATCCCGGAGACACTTTTTACGAAGCCAACCTTTCCCTGACGCGCGCGGCACGGCAGGAGAAGGAGGGGGATTATAAGGCAGCCCTGGAAAGCGGCAAAAAAGCGGCGCAGTTGCTTCAGTCCCTGAAAACATCCGAGCCGGAATGGAATCCGAAATGGGTGGCCGGCAAACTGGATGCCGCCGCGCAGCTGCAGCGGCGCGTGGAACCTCTGGCTCAAAAAGCCGGAGCTCCCAAAAAGGCGGATTATTCCCTGAGACCGGGAGAACAGCGGGATTTTACCCTGCAACGCGCCTATAAGGCCCATGAACGGCAAAAAACGGTTGTCGGAACCGTTCCTGTTCTCCCTTCCTCCCACGGCACGCAACCGGGAAAAACGGTTGTTCCCGCTTCTGCCTCCCGCCCGGAAATCCGCTCCGTCAAGCCGTCCTCTGCCAGGCAGGAATCCGTTTCCAGAAGATCCGTTCCTTCGCGCGGACTTCCTCCCCGGGCGGACCGGGATGGAAGATTCCGTATCGGAAGCTGATGCGGATACAAGGGCAGGAAGAGGGGGCCGGAAATGGGGACATCCCCCTTTTTCTTTCAATTGCTAAAAGAGCCGCTTTCCCGATTAGGGAAAGCGGCTCTGCGGTTTTTTGCTCAGCTGCTCGCTCAGGCGTTCTGCTTGGCGGCTTCTTCAACAGCCACGGCCACCGCTACGGAAGCGCCAACCATCGGGTTATTGCCCATGCCGATGAGGCCCATCATTTCCACATGGGCGGGCACGGAGGAAGAACCGGCGAACTGGGCATCGGAGTGCATGCGGCCCATGGTGTCGGTCATGCCGTAGCTGGCGGGACCGGCGGCCATGTTGTCCGGATGCAGGGTGCGGCCCGTGCCGCCGCCGGAGGCGACGGAGAAGTACTTCTTGCCCTGCTCGATGCACTCTTTCTTATAGGTGCCGGCGACGGGATGCTGGAAGCGGGTCGGGTTGGTGGAGTTGCCGGTGATGGAAACGTCCACGCCCTCGGCGTGCATGATGGCCACGCCCTCGCGCACGTCGTCCGCGCCGTAGCAGCGCACGTTCGCGCGCTCACCCTCGCTGTAACGGATCTCACGCACGACATTCAGCTTGCCGGTGAAGTAGTCGAACTGGGTCTGAACGTAGGTGAAGCCGTTGATGCGGCTGATGATCTGAGCAGCGTCCTTGCCGAGACCGTTGAGGATGACGCGCAGAGGCTCCTTGCGGGCCTTGTTGGCGTTCTTGACGATGCCGATGGCGCCCTCTGCGGCGGCGAAGGACTCGTGACCGGCGAGGAAGGCAAAGCACTTCGACTCGTCGGAGAGCAGCATTGCGCCGAGATTGCCGTGACCGAGACCGACCTTGCGGTCCTCGGCGACGGAGCCGTCGATGCAGAAGGACTGGAGGCCGACGCCGATCATCTTGGCGGCCTCGGCGGCAGACTTTACGCCCGCCTTGAGCGCGATGGCCGCGCCCACGGTATACGCCCAGCAGGCGTTTTCAAAGCAGATGGGCTGGATGCCCTTGACGATCTCGTAGGGATCAAAGCCCTTGGACTGGCAGAGCTCGCGGCACTCCTCCACGGAGGAGATGCCATACTGCGCGAGGACGCCGTTGATCTTATCGATTCTTCTCTCGTAATTTTCAAACAGAGCCATTGTTTCGTCCTCCCTTCCTTATTCCTGACGCGGGTCGATGTACTTCGCCGCGCTGTCCCACTGACCGTAATGGCCCTTGGCCTTTTCGAGTGCGGTGTTGGCGTCGTCGCCCTTCTTGATGAAGTCCATCATCTTGCCGAGGTTGACGAACTCATAGCCGATGATCTCGTCCTGCGCGTTGAGCGCCATTCTGGTGCAGTAGCCCTCGGCCATTTCGAGGTAGCGCGGACCCTTGGCGACGGTGCCGAACATCGTGCCGATCTGGCTGCGCAGACCCTTGCCGAGGTCCTCGAGGGACGCGCCGACGGCGAGGCCGTCCTCGGAGAAGGCGGACTGGGTGCGGCCGTAGACGATCTGGAGGAACAGCTCGCGCATGGCGGTGTTGATGGCGTCGCACACGAGGTCGGTGTTGAGCGCTTCGAGAATGGTCTTGCCGATGAGGATCTCGGACGCCATCGCGGCGGAGTGGGTCATGCCGGAGCAGCCGATGGTCTCGACCAGCGCCTCCTGAATGACGCCCTCCTTGACGTTGAGCGTCAGCTTGCACGCGCCCTGCTGGGGAGCGCACCAGCCGATGCCGTGGGTAAAGCCGGAAATGTCGGAGAGCTGCTTGGCCTGCACCCACTTGCCCTCTTCGGGAATGGGAGCGGGACCGTGATATGCGCCCTTGGCGACCGGGCACATATGCTGAACTTCGGTCGTGTAAATCATGGTGATCTTCCTTTCTTATAATAGGAGTCCGCTACCGCAGCGCGGACTTTAGCTGAGCTATCCGCATTCTATCAAATGTTGCAGACATTTGCAAGCCGTATTTCGCGCGGCTTCGCACGAGGGACTTTGTGCCATGTGTCGAGCTTTTGGGGCGGGAATTGTGCAATATGACAACAGCCCTTTTCGCTGCGCTGCATATTTTATCAATCTTGCCGTCTTGACGAATGGATATTTACGCGCTACAATAACACCATCAAATATGACAGATACATGAGGAGTTCTAATACAATGTTCCGTTTTGCTGATACAAAAGTGAATAACGGTTCTTGTGCCGCCGCTGCCAACCGTGCAGAGGCCACCTTCTCCTGCGCTGCCGCCAACACCAACAATGGGATGAATAGCAAGGTGATGGACGCTGTTTACGCAGCGTCCATTTTGATTTGCCTGCCCATTTTCGGCCTGCGCGTATTGGTCCTGTCCATTCTGGGCCTGATCCTTTCCCACGCGGCACTTGGCATGAAATCGCAAGCGTAAGTATTGAAGCAGTTCGATACAGCAAAGCGGTCACGCCAAGCAGGCGGGATCGCTTTTTTGTATAAATAATGAAAAAACATTTTTTATTGAAAAGGAGAAAACAAGATGAAAAAGAAGTTTGCAGCCATGTTCACGACAGCCGCGATGGTATTAACCATGGCAGCCTGCGGCCAGAAAGCCGACACCCCCGACACCCCCAGCACGGACGGCTCCGGCGACCAGTCCGGCGCCGAGGCCCAGACCTTCGTGCTTGGCACCTGCGGTCCGCTGACCGGCGGCTATGCCATTTACGGTCAGGCCGTCGTCAACGGCGCGGAGCTTGCCGTGGAGGAGATCAACGCCAGCGATTCCGCCGTCAAGTTCACCTTCCTCAAGCAGGATGACGAGGGCGACGGCGAAAAGGCCATCAACGCCTACAACGACATGATGGATAAAGGGATGCAGGTCCTCGTCGGTCCCACCACCACCGGCGCGTCCATCGCGGTCGCCGCGGTCACCAATACCGAACGCACCTTCATGCTGACCCCGTCCGCGTCCTCGCCCGATGTCACCGCCGATAAGGACAATGTCTTTCAGGTCTGCTTCACCGACACCAACCAGGGCACCGGCGCGGCTGACTACATCGCCGAGAACATGGCGGGCGCGAAGGTTGCCATCATCTACCGCAACGACGACGCCTACTCGCAGGGTATCCGCGACACCTTCGTGAAGGAAGCCGAAGCCAAGGGCGCCTTTGAGATCGTCTCCGAGACCACCTTCACCCTAGCGACCGCCACCGACTTCTCCGTGCAGCTCACCGCCGCCAAGAACGCCGGCGCGGATGTCGTGTTCCTCCCCATCTATTATGAGCCTGCCTCCGTCATCCTCAGTCAGGCCAAGGCCATGAGCTATGCGCCCACCTTCTTCGGCGTGGACGGCATGGACGGCATCCTCACCATGAAGAACTTCGATACCTCCCTCGCCGAGGGCGTCATGCTCCTCACTCCGTTCTCCGCCAACTCCGAGGACGCGGCGACCCAGAGCTTCGTCAAGGCATACACCGAGGAGTTCGGCGTGGAGCCGAACCAGTTCGCTGCCGACGCTTACGATGCCGTCTATATCGTCAAGGCTGCGCTGGAGAAGGCAGGCTGCACCGGCGACATGACCGCCCCCGAGATCTGTGATGCAATCGTCGGCGTTATGACCAGCCTCAGCGTGGACGGCCTGACCGGTAAGGCCATGACATGGAATGCCGAGGGCGAGGTTTCCAAGGCGCCTCTCGCCGCCGTGATCGAAAACGGCCAGTATGTCATGAAGTAAAAAATCGTTCCTCTCTCTTTGGGGCCGGCTGTCGGGGGCGCAAGCCCCGACGGCCACAGCCCTGTTCTATGGCGGAAACAAAGGCAGGGAAGAGGGCGTCGCTTGCCCTTGTTTCTGCCACAGAAAAAAGCTCGGAAAAAGAGGTGTTCTTTGGTATGGAGTTTTTATCCTATCTCATCAGCGGCATCAGCCTCGGCAGCGTGTACGCCATCATCGCGCTCGGCTACACGATGGTCTACGGCATCGCCAAAATGCTGAACTTCGCCCACGGCGACGTCATCATGGTCGGCGGCTACATCTCGTTTTGCGCGATGTTCTATCTGGGACTGCCCAACATCGTAGCCGTCCTGCTCGCGGTCGTCGTCTGTACGGTGCTCGGCATTGTGATCGAGCGTCTGGCCTACAAGCCGCTGCGCTCGGCGCCCAGCCTCGCGGTGCTTATCACCGCCATCGGCGTGAGCTACTTCCTGCAAAACTCCGCCCTGCTGATCTGGAAGGCCGCCGCGCGTGTTTATCCCCCCGTGGTCGAGGGAACGGCGAGTCTTTTCGGCGGTCAGCTCTCCATCTCCTACATTTCGCTCCTGACCATCGCGGTCTGCGTCGTCATCATGCTCGCGCTGACCACCTTTGTCAACAAGAGCAAGATGGGCAAGGCCATGCGTGCCTGCTCGGAGGATAAGGCGGCGGCGCAGCTCATGGGCATCAACGTCAACGCGACCATCTCCGCGACCTTCGCCATCGGCTCCGCGCTTGCGGCCATCGCCGGTGTGCTGCTCTGCTCGTTCAATACGTCGCTCATGCCGACCACCGGCTCCATGCCCGGCATCAAGGCGTTCACCGCCGCCGTGTTCGGCGGCATCGGCTCCATCCCCGGCGCGTTCCTCGGCGGACTGCTCCTCGGCATCATCGAGGCGCTGGCCAAGGCGTACATCTCCACGACGCTCGCCAACGCCATCGTGTTCGCGGTGCTGATCGTGGTGCTGCTCGTCAAGCCCGCGGGACTCCTCGGCAGGTATGTGCCGGAGAAAGTGTGAGGTGGCAACTATGGCAAAGCTGACAACGAAATTCAAGTCCTTGAAAAAGACTACCAAGGTCGACTTCGCGACCTACCTCGGCGTGATCGCCGTCTTCATCGTCGTGACCGTTTTGCAGAACGGCGGGATGCTCAACCGCAAGACGATCGGTCTGCTCGTACCCATCTGCTGCTATATGTCCATGGCGGTCTCGCTGAACCTGACCGTCGGCATCCTCGGTGAGCTGAGCCTCGGCCACGCGGGCTTTATGAGCGTGGGCGCGTTCAGCGGCGCCATCGTCTCGCAGAGCCTGCTCACGGCGGTCCCCAATGCGCCGGTGCGCCTTGCCATCGCCATGGTCGTCGGCGCGATCTTCGCCGCCATCGTGGGCCTGCTCGTCGGCACGCCGGTGCTGCGGCTCCAGGGCGACTACCTCGCCATCGTGACGCTCGCCTTCGGCGAGATCATCGCGGATCTCATCAACTGCCTGCTCGTCGGCTATGACGCCTCGGGCCTGCACATCCTCTTCAATGTTTCCGGCACCAAGACGATCGACGATCTCGGTCTCGACGCCACGGGCTACGCCATCATCAAGGGCGCGCAGGGCGCGACCGGCACCAAGACCATCGCGGGTCTCACCGCGGGCTTCATCCTTGTGATGGTGACGCTCATCATCGTGCTCAATCTCACGCGCTCCCGCGCGGGCCGCGCCATCATGGCCATCCGCGATAACCCCATCGCCGCGCAGTCCGTCGGATTGAACCTCACGAAGTATAAGCTCATGGCCTTCGTCACCTCCGCCGCCCTCGCCGGCGCGGCCGGCGCGCTCTACGGTCTGAATTACTCCTCGCTCCAGTCGGTCAAGTTCAACTTCAACACCTCCATCCTTGTGCTGGTGTTCGTGGTGCTCGGCGGGCTTGGCAACATCTGGGGCAGCCTCCTCTCCGCCGCCGCGCTGACCATCCTGCCCGAGGCACTGCGCCAGTTCGCAGATTACCGTATGCTGGTCTACGCCATCGTGCTCATCTTCGTGATGCTTGCGACCAACAATCCCCGGTTCAAGGCATTTTTCGCAAAGCTGCTCCCACGCCGGCACAGCGCCGAAGAAAAGGAGGTTTGACTATGACGCAGAAAACAAAGCTCGTTCCCGTTACCCGTGAGCCGGCGCTGCTGCCGGAGCGCGACGCGGACAAGTCTCCCGTCCTCGAGTGCATCGACCTCGGCATCACCTTCGGCGGCCTGAAGGCGGTCGACAGCTTCAACATCACCATCGGCCGCACGGAGATCGCGGGCCTCATCGGCCCCAACGGCGCGGGCAAGACGACCATCTTCAACCTGCTCACGAAGGTCTACCAGCCCACGCACGGCACCATCCTCCTCAACGGCAGGGACATTCACGGGCTCAACACCGCGCAGATCAACCGCGCGGGCATCGCGCGTACCTTCCAGAACATCCGCCTGTTCCAGAACCTCTCGGTGGAGGAGAACATCACCACCGCCATGGACACCCAGATGCACTACAACATGGCCGAGGGCATCCTCCGCCTGCCGCGCTTCTGGCGCGAGGAGCGCGTGGTCCACGAGCGCGCGATGGAGCTGCTCTCCATCTTCCACATGGAGGAGTTCGCCGACGCCAAGGCCGGAAGTCTGCCCTACGGCGCGCAGCGCCGTTTGGAGATCCTCCGCGCGCTGGCGACGAATCCCTGCCTGCTGCTGCTCGACGAGCCGGCGGCGGGCATGAACCCCAGCGAGACGGCGGAGCTGATGGAGAACATCCGCTCCATCCGCGATACCTTCAAGATCGCGGTGCTGCTCATCGAGCACGATATGAACCTCGTCATGAACATCTGCGAGGGCATCGCCGTGCTGAACTTCGGGCGCATCATCGCCAAGGGCTCGCCCGACGATATCCAGAACAACCCCGAGGTCATTGAAGCATACCTCGGCAAGAAGAAGGAGGCGTAACGATGGCGCAGATCTTAAAAGTTGATGATATCCATGTGTACTACGGCAGCATCCACGCCGTCAAGGGCGTTTCCTTTGAGGTCAACGAGGGCGAGGTCGTCACGCTCATCGGCGCGAACGGCGCGGGCAAATCCACCATTCTGAACACGATCTCCGGCCTGCTGCACCCCAAGATGGGCAGCGTCCTCTTTGAGGGCCATGACCTCAAGGGCGTCGCGCCGCACAAGATCGTTGAGCACGGTCTGGCGCAGGTCCCCGAGGGACGCCACATCTTCCAGCAGATGACCGTGGAGGAGAATTTGCAGATGGGCGCGTACACGCAGCCCAATTCCACCATCGAGCCGGGCATCGCGGACGTTTACGAGCGCTTCCCGCGTTTGAAGGAGCGCCGCCGTCAGATCGCCGGCACGCTCTCCGGCGGCGAGCAGCAGATGCTCGCGATGGGCCGCGCGCTCATGAGCAAGCCCAAGCTTCTCATGCTCGACGAGCCGTCCATGGGTCTCGCGCCCATTCTGGTCGAGCAGATCTTCGACATCATCCGCGAGCTGCACGCCGCGGGCACGACCATCCTGCTTGTGGAGCAGAACGCGCAGGCGGCGCTCTCCGTCGCCGACCGCGCCTATGTGCTCGAGACCGGCAAGATCTCGCTCACCGGCACCGGTGCGGAGCTGATGGCCAGCGACGCGGTGCGTAAGGCGTACCTCGGCGGCTGAGTCCTTCAAAACCGAATCTCTTGACGCGGCGACGCGGTCCTGCTATCATAGGCATAAGATAGGGGGGCCGCGTTATGCAGTTTTATGAATTTGGCGACGCGCTTCGTCCGCTGGGCGAAAAAGCGCCGGAGAAATGGGAAAATGTACTGGCTTTGCTCGAGCCGTCGGAGCTTTCCGCGGTCACGCTGCCCGATACGCTCACGCCGCCGCTCACGTCGGACAGCGTGTACGGCTCGCAGTTGTGCGCGCTCCTGACCGACCAGAACGGCATCACCGGCCATATCCGCATCCCGGCACGGGGCAGTCAGGCCGCCCGCCGCTTCACGTTTTCGTGGTCGCAGGGAAATGTGCTCATCGTCGATCACGACCGTGTGGTCGCGAACTGCCTCGACGCCATCCGCGCCATGCGTCCGCATAATGCCGACGGGGCGGACAATTTTCTTGCCGATCTGCTGCTCACGCTGGTGCGGGACGATCTTGCGGCGCTCGAGCAGCTTGAGGAGCGCATCACGAATCTGGAGCAGGAGGTCCTGGCCGACAACACGGACCGCTTCATCCACCGCATGAGCGCCATCCGCAAGGAGGTCAGCCGCGCGGACCGCTTCTACGCTCAGCTCGCCGATTTCGGCGCGTCGCTGCTGGAGGAGGCGGACGACCTCTTTGACAAGCGCTCTACCCGACGCATGAATTATTTTCTGCGCCGCGTGGAGGCGCTGAAAAATGAGACGGAGCGCCTGCGCGAATACGCCATGCAGGTGAGCGGCGAGTACCAGTCGCAGGTGGACATCGCGCAGAACCGCGTCATGCAGCTTTTGACCATCGTGACGACGATCTTCCTGCCGCTCTCGCTCATCGTCGGCTGGTACGGCATGAACTTCGATATGCCGGAGCTGAGCTGGGAATACGGCTATCCTGTGGTCATCGTGCTGGCGGTGGTCATTGTCGCCGTGCTGATCCGTTACTTCAAGCGCAAGAAATGGTTTTAAGTTTTAAGGAAATAAGAAGGAAGTCCGCCGCGGCGGACTTCCTTCTTTGCCATAAGAGGAGCTTACAGGCTCTTCTCGTAGCTCTCGATCATCTTCTTGACCGTGTGACCCGTACGACTTCTGAGATTTTGGAGGACTTTTTCGGTTGTTTTCCCCGTAAAGATCTTGATTTGCAGGGACATTGAGCCGTCAGCGCCGGGCGTGACAAAGATTTTGTCGATGTACTTCTCAACAAATTCCTTGTCGATCAGTCCCTTGACCGCATCCCGCTCCGCGTTTTTCAGGACCCTGCGGATGGTCTCGATCTGTTTTTTATAGTCAGCCGCGGAGTCTCGCTGCTGGGTCAGCTCCATCAGCTCCTGCTGGGCCTCGTCCAACTCCTTGGCGCACTGCTTGTTCATGGAGAGAAAGTCTTTATCCGACAGTTCACCGAGGGCGTTATAGGTCAGCAGCTTCTGCTTTTTCTTTTCGACGGTCGTAATTTTCTGCTCCAGAGCTGTGATCTGTCGCCCCAGGTCGCCGTCCCGGTCCAGGGATTTGTACATTTCCATGTACTCGTCCACCATCGCCTCGGCATCGTCCTCCGTCTCCCGGAAAACCTCCAGCAAAAGCGGCTTTAATTCTTCCTCGTAGATGGGGAAAGAGGCGCAGGCGCCCGCTCCGCTTTTGATTTTGTTGCTGCATACCCACTTGCTGTTTTTGTTCCCCTGCTTGTCCTTGGATTCCCGGCGGTAATAAGCCGCGCCGCAGTCCGTACAAAACAGCTTGCCCGTCAAAAGGTTGGCGTGGTTGCAGATACCTTGACGTCCCTTCACGTCCTCGCTGCGCTTGCGCAGCACCTCGTTGGCCTTGTCCCACAGCGCCTCGGATACGATGGCGGGGACAATCTCGCCCGTTTCATCCTTGAACATGACCCACTCCTCCGGGGGCAAGAATTTCTGTTTCTTGGTAAACAGGTCGATGACCTTGACCTTGTTCCCCACATAGTATCCCTTATACTTGGGATTTGAAATCATACCGGACATGGTGGTGTGGGCGATTTTTTTGCCGTTGTGGTTGCGGTAGCCCCGTTCCCAAAACAGATTTTCGATCTGCTTCATGCTGTGCTGACCCGTGGCGTACAACTCAAACAGTTCCCGCACCATGGGGGCCTCATCCTCGTCGATCACCAGCCGCCCGTTGTCCTTTCGGTAGCCGAAGATGCGGCTGTTGCCCAGCACCACACTGTTTTTGATGGCCTGCTGGTGTCCGAACTTCACGCGGCTGGACAGCTTGCGCAGCTCGTCCTGGGCGATGCCGGACATGATGGTCAAGCGCAGCTCGCTGTCCTCGTCCAAGGTATTGATGTTGTCATTCTGGAAGAACACCCCGACACCTGCGTTCAGCAGTTCACGGGTGTATTGGATGGAGTCCAGGGTGTTACGGGCGAAACGGGTGATCTCCTTGGTGATGATGAGGTCAAAGAGGCCGGCGCGGCCATCCTCTACCATGCGGTGGAAGTTTTCGCGCTTTTTGGTGGTGGCGGCAGACAAGCCCTCGTCAATGTAGCCCTCCACATAGGTCCAGTTAGTATTTTTTCGAATCAGGCTTTCGTAGTATTGAATTTGGTTGCCCAGAGAATTGAGCTGTTCGTCGCTCTCGCTGGACACGCGAGCGTAAAAGGTCACTCGCATAGGAATATCGAAGATGGTTTTCGTTTTCAGCAGCTGCCGAATATTGTGGATATCCATAAGTACATCCTCTCCTAAAGTTCGTTTTATCATGTTTATTATAGCATTGCCGCAACAGCGAATCAAGCCTGTGGAAACATTTACAAAAGGAGCGCAGTTCCCCCGGAACTGCGCTGAATTCTTCTCCCTCGTCTTGCGCTCTTTCTGATGATTTACGCCTTTTGCGAAACCGGATACTTCGTCCAAATCAGGTGGTTCATCTTCCGGTATTCATCCATGGTGATCATTCCCTGATCACGCAGAGTGCGGTTGAAATAACTGAGCCAAAGATAATGCTGCATATTGCGCTCCGGAGTTTTCTGATCCAAGATGAAATCACCCCCAATACATTCCATATTTTTTCCAGAAAGAGGGCGTTTATTCTCCTTGATTGAGTTGGTTCTGCATACAAAAAGGCATCAGGAAATTGTCTCCTGATGCCTTCGCATGATGTATGCAGTTTTGCTTGGTATGTATATAAAAAGTATGTGAGAATCGCAGAAAAATCCACAATACTCCTGTTTGATACAAAAAGAACGGAAACATAGCCGCTAAGCGGCAAAGGAAGAAACTGATTGCCTGATCGGCAGTAAAAAGAAACTGTTTACACATTTAGTGTAATGAATCGTGAGACTGAAGTCAAGGAAAAGTTTTTCGACTTTATTTGACTATGCCGCAATTGTTTTTAGCGTTTAGACCGCCAGAATGTAGTTGCAGACCGTGACATCCAGACGCCAATGGGACAAATGGAAAACGCTCACAGCCATGAGGGCCAGTCGGTTGTACGCGGTGGGAAGATTGTGCTCCTGAGCAAACTTGCGGTTGCGACCGCGCAGATAGTATATCCCATCTATCTGATCGTGATTCAACTCCCTGCCGTTGGATGCGAAGCGCACTTCCAGCTCGCGGATCAGCTGTGCCTTGAACGCCGGGTCACGGATGGCGTCCAGATAATACAGGTAGGCCCGCTTGGCTTGACAGGCGCGGAGGTGGTGCAGATCAATCTTGTTTTCCATTTCTTCCTGTGCAAAGAGATACTCATCGGTATCCTTTTCCTCAAAATAGGAACGGACAAAAGCAATGTCAGATGGGAGGATCCGTTGATACTGAATCTTCCCACCTTTTCCTTTGACCCAAATGCACAGGTGACCGGATTTGTCTTCTACCAAATCACCGCCACTGAGCTTCTGGTACTCTCGGCGGCGGAGTCCTACGCGCGACGCAAAGTCGTACAACCGAGGGGATGCCTCTCGCTGGGCATCCT
>ENA-OZIL01000736-OZIL01000736.1-human-gut-metagenome-genome-assembly--contig:-NODE-736-length-14165-cov-6.199291_pt1 | contig 14165 bp, 9 predicted proteins | sample MGYA00244057_ERZ653706 | MGnify/ENA primary metagenome ERZ653706 (study PRJEB26926, sample SAMN06165266) | human gut metagenome | biome: ENVO:00009003; feature: ENVO:2100002; material: ENVO:00002003...
ATTAGCGAGTGTCTCGTGGGCTCGGAGATGTGTATAAGAGACAGCGCACGAAGACAAGAAATAGAGAAAAACTATTAACCTAACAAAAAAGAGAATATGAGTGAATTGAAGATTGCGGGCAATCCGTTGCCCGGTATGCCGTGGGAGGAACGTCCCGAAGGTTGTAAAAATGTAATGTGGAGATGTAGCGCGAATCCCATCATTCCCCGTGATTTGCTGCCTACATCCAATAGTATATTCAATAGTGCGGTAGTACCTTTCGGCGAAGGGTATGCCGGAGTGTTCCGTTGTGATGATACAAACCGCCGGATGGCGCTCCATGTGGGATTCAGCAAGGACGCCGTTCATTGGGACATCAATCCGGAGAAGTTGCAGTTCCAGTGTGATATTCCTGAGATTGGTGAATGGGTGTACGGTTATGACCCGCGTGTCTGCTTTATCGACGACCGTTACTATGTGACCTGGTGTAACGGATATAAGGGCCAGCCCACCATCGGCGTGGCATGGACTACGGATTTCAAGACATTCCATCAGGTGGAGAATGCTTTCCTGCCTTTCAACCGTAATGGCGTGCTGTTTCCCCGCAAGATCAATGGTAAGTTTGCCATGTTGAGCCGTCCCAGTGACAACGGGCATACTCCTTTCGGAGATATTTATTATAGCGAGTCGCCCGACTTGGAGTTTTGGGGACACCATCGTCACGTCATGTCACCCGCGCCTTTTGAAGTAAGTGCATGGCAGTGCCTGAAGATTGGCGCCGGCCCCATTCCCATCGAAACCAGTGAGGGCTGGTTGCTGTTCTATCACGGTGTGCTTCGTTCCTGCAACGGTTATGTCTATGCCTTTGGATCGGCATTGCTTGACTTGGACGAGCCCTGGAAGGTGAAATTCCGTTCGGGACCTTATCTTATCTCTCCGCGTGAACCTTACGAATGCATGGGTGATGTGCCCAATGTATGCTTCCCTTGTGCGGCTTTGCATGATCCGGCAACGGGACGGGTGGCCGTTTATTATGGTTGTGCCGACACGGTGACCGGTCTGGCATTCGGTTATATTCCCGAAATTATAGAATTTACCAAACGTACTTCTATTATTTAAGCACCGTTTGTGCTGTTCTCATTCGAAAACAGAGGATGTGTCCTGTGGCTGTCACTTCGACCCGGACACATCCTCTTTGTCTTTTTCCGGGAAAGGGAACTGTCTGGTTATAAAGCGGCTTTTAAGTGCTGTCTTCTCTTTGGCTAAGCGTTTTCTTCCGGATGATTAAGGGCTTTTATACTGAAACCTTCTACAGTCCATTGCAATGGACTGTAGAGTCTGCCGTAATGGACTGTACGGTCTGCTACAGTGGACTGTACGGTCTGCACCGGAAGACTATAGAAGATAATAGGAATAAAGACCTTAGTTGTATGGAGAAAAAGGCTTATGTTTGCTGTTGAAAGAGGTTAGGTTCCGATACGGAAAGACATCAGACCGGTATACCGGCAAATTATTCACAGGCAGTCCTCCGCCTCTCGATTTTTCTCTTTATCTTTGCCGGAAAAATAAAGCAGTCCATGAAACGACCCAACGTACTTAATTTAACCTGCCCTGCCATCCCCGTAGTTCGGATCGGTTTTGTCGGATTAGGAAACAGGGGCATTCTTGCACTTGAGAGATATATGCACTTGGAAGGCATTGAGGTGAAAGCGCTTTGTGATTTGCGGAAAGAGAATATAGAGCGTGCAGAGCATATCTTACGGGAGTTCGGCCGTCCCGAAGCCGAGAACTATTCGGAAGAAGGGATGTGGCGCAAGATGTGCGAATGCAAGGAGATAGACCTCATTTATATTTGTACGGACTGGCTGACTCATACTGATATTGCCGTTTATGCCTTGCAGCAGGGCCGTCACGTGGCGTTGGAGGTTCCTGCCGCCATGAGTGTGGCCGATTGCTGGCGGTTGGTGGATACAGCCGAAGAAACCCGCCGTCACTGCATGATGCTGGAGAACTGTTGTTACGATGCATTTGCCCTGACTACGTTGAACATGGTGCAGCAGGGGGTGTTGGGCGAAATTACTCATGCCGAGGGGGCATACATCCATGACTTGCGCAAGCATTATTTTGCAGACGAAAAAGCGGGTGGGTATCACAATCACTGGATAAAGCTTTACAGCCAGCAGCATACGGGGAATCCTTATCCTACTCACGGCTTGGGTCCTGTCTGCCAATGGATGAATATTCATCGGGGAGACCGTATGGAGTATCTGGTTTCCATGTCCTCGCGTCAGGCCGGTCTGTCTGCTTATGCCGGACAGGTGTTTGGCGCATCCTCCGAAGAAGCGGCGCAGAGTTATGAGATGGGGGATGTGAATACCACGCTGATTCATACCGCAAAAGGAAGAACTATCTTGTTGCAATATGATGTGACCACTCCTCGCCCGTACAGCCGCCATCAGACGGTGTGCGGCACGAAGGGATTCATGCAGAAATATCCTGTTCCCTGTCTTCTGCTCGATGAATATGGCAAGGAACCTTTGTCCGGTGAGCAGTTTGAGCGGATGATGGAGCAGTATAAACATCCTTTTACGGCAGTTATCGGCGAGGAGGCGCGGCGGAAGAATATGCCGAATGAGATGAATTATATCATGGACTACCGGCTTATTCATTGTTTGAGGAACGGTTTGCCGTTGGATCAGGATGTGTATGACGCCGCCGAATGGTCCTGCATTACGGAACTGAGCGAGCGTTCCGTGCGGCAGGGCAGTGTACCGGTGGAGATTCCCGATTTCACACGAGGGAACTGGAAAGAGAGATAGTGCTGTCAGTTCTTTAGCACAGGGGGGATAAACTGAATGGTTCTCACCTGAAGATGAAAAGAACGCTGATATGTTAATCTCCAGGTGAAAATACAGGCTTGTTTATTGAACTCCCATTGATGTTATCGTTTCTTGTCTTGTGGTGTTTCCACTATTATTTTTCCTTCTTTCATGGTGAACTGTGCGATTTTCAAATCATTCAGGGCGTCCAGTACGGTATTCACCGGAAGTTGGCGGTTGATATGGAAATAGATGCGTTCGTCCAGTAACGGACGTGAACGGAATACGATGCTGATGTTATACCATGAACCTATATCTTGCATGACTTGCCTCAAGTCGGTATTGTCAAAAGAAAATTCATTCTCCGCCCATCCTTTTCTCTTCTCCGTATCAACTCTTTTCAATTGGAGTTTTCCTTGTTTATCCAAGGATATTTGTTCCCCCGGGTGCATTTCCTTACTTTGATTGCGCTTGGTATGACTTACATTCACTCGTCCTTGATAGAGGATGACATCCGGCGAGTAACGGGGATAGGCTTTCACATCGAACACCGTTCCCAGTACTCGTGTTTGTAGTTGCTCGGTGCATACTATAAAGGGGCGGGAAGCGTCTTTGGCTACTTCAAAACGGGCCTCTCCGCTTAGTTTGACACTGCGAATGGTATCTGTAAACTCCTTTAGATACTCCAGACGGCTGTTTGCGCTGAGCAATACCTTGCTTCCGTCGCTTAATTGAACGGAGGTAATGGTAGCGGGCGGGGTGCTTACAATTATCCTTTTCCCTTCTTCCCGAAAAGTAATTTCCTCAGGAACTTCCAGTGAAGTGAAGACTTCCACTTCCTGCGGCTCAGGTTGCAGTAAAGGCTGGAATACAAGTACCAAGGCGATGACAGCGGCGGCTATACCTGGTATCGTTATCCGTCGGATAGATTGGTGTCTGATACGGTGACGACGGATGAATGTCTGCCAGGCTTTCCGGGTTTCGTCTGCGGTGGGAATATCCCCCAATGCTTCACCAAAGAGTTGTTCCAATTGATGGTCATTCCAAGTTCCGTTTTGGGGGGAGTCTTGGTTATGGGGATTCTTTCCGTTGTCCGGATGGATGTGGTCATTTGTTGAAAACTCCTTTTTCATTGTTTATCCTCCTTTTTCAGTATCGCTTCGCGCAGAGTCCGCAATGCTTTTGATATATGTTTTTTCACGGTGTCGGGGCTGATTCCCAATTCGTCGGCTACCTGTTGATATGTTTTTTTCTCCCAATAGCAGCTTCGCAAGATGGTGCAAGTCGGTTCGGGCAAACTGCGGGCTATGTTTTCCGCTTGCTGCAACAGTGCCTCGTGTGCGCGGTAACCCTGATTCATTTCCGCACGGGTGGCTTCGATGAGGCGGTCTATGTGTTGCTGTTCCACATTCAAATGCTTCAAGCGGTTGAGGCATCCGTTACGCACGGTGGCATAGAGCCAGGCGCTACGGGTGTTTTCCTTTAGTTGGTCGAACTCCTTCCAGGCTTGTTCCATGGTTTCGCTTACTATGTCCTTGGCTTCTTCCGTATTGCTCATCAGGGTGGTAGCAAAGCGGACGAGGCGTGGGTACATTTCTGCGAACAGTCGTTCGAAGTGCTCTTCTTTATGGTTTCTTCTCCTGAATAAAATCTGCATGTTTCCTTGTCTTCCGTGAACAAAGGTACGGAAATTTCCTTTTCTCCGCTGGGGTTACAGACGATTCTTTTCGCTTTGTCCGGCTCCGGTTCCTTTATATTTGCTCTTGGTTGCATTGAATTTATAGGATACTTGGAGGCCGAAGCGTTGGAAATCCCGGTAAATCCGATTTTCCATATAGGCATCTATGCCGTATAAATCAAAATGGAAATACCCTGTTCTAAGAATATCATTGGCGGTGAATGTTATGGTGAGTGTCTCTTTTAAAAAGGATTTGGAAAGGCGTGCATTGATTTGTCCTTCCGTGCGCGTTACAAAAAATCCTTGCCGGGAAGCGGTGGAGAGATATCCTTCCATATTGAAGAACCAGCCTTTGGGAAGGTTGAAGTTGTTGTCCAGACTGATATAGAAACGGGGTTGGTTCCGGTGTTCGGTGATTCCTATTTTATTCGCATTCATGTCCAAAAAAGCCATATTCACATTGAGTTGTGGTTCCCAACACCCCAGTTTGGGAGAGGCGTTGAAACTAATGCCGTAATTATGGGTTGTAGGAATGGTCTGTGTGGCAAATAAGAGGACGCCCGGATGTGTATCTTCCTTGTAGGGCATAATTATATTGGTATACATATTGAGAATACGGCTGAAATAGGCTGAGAAATAGAGCCAATTCCAAGAGGCGCCGGCCGAAAAGCGATGCGTCTTTTGGGTTTTCAGCAAAGGGTTTCCTTGAGAATACTCATATTTGCTGCGATAGCGGATGGAATTGGTCAATAGGCTATAATCGGGGTTATTTTTACGTAACCGGTAAGAGAGGCTGAAACTTTTGCCATTGTGTGACCAACTGGCGGCCAATACAGGAATAATATCATTATAGGTAGGGCTTTGTGCATCTATCCTTATCCCTTTTTCATAATAATCTGTTTGTTGATGTTCATAACGTATTCCCATATTCAGTTTCCAATGGCGGATGGATCTTGAATAGTCAGCAAATGCGGCATATACGGATTGTTTGATGTGGTCGTCGGCATCAGCAGAGAAACCGTTTTGGGTAAAGATATCATGGCGGTTGGTAAAAGTTTCTTCCGTACCGAATGAAAAACGTCCGTTCCATAAAGGGGCACTGACTACCAGCTTGGCGGCATAGAGGGAGCTGCGCATGCGACTGTCTGCTTGCACGGTTGCATCGTCATTATTCATGGCGTTCTGGTCGGAATGTGAGCGTTTGAACAGGTAATCGGCGTTGAAGTCAATATTCCATTTGCCCAGTTCTCCTGCGTAGTAGGCGTTTGCCGCGTGATCCCAACCTGTATGTATTTGTTCTGCTGTAGTAAAGTTTATCCGGTCGGTTTCTTCATCGTTACGTCTGGTGACGGTTTTACCGGATGAATTTCTGTCTGCATTCCCTATTCCGGTTTCGGGCATATAGCGCAGACCGAAAGAATGGTGTTCATCCGGTTCATAATTGAATCCCAGCTCACCGGAAAAACGTTGGCTCTTATGGGTCTGCACATCATTTTTGTTGGTTTGCCAAATGGCGGAACCCTTGATGCGGTTCATATTTGTGGTTTTTCCATACGAGTTTTGCTGTGCCATATATCCCTTTACAAAGAGATCCAGACCGCCGGTGCGATAATTTAATGCCATATATTCGTTGGCGTTGGCGGAATGTCCTTGTGAATAAGTCGTATTGAAGTGGCCGCTCAACCCTTGTCCGCGCCGGCGGATGGTGCGGAGGCGGATGACGGCTGCTACGTCCGAGGCATATTCTGCTCCGGGAGTGGTGATGACTTCTGCGGATAAGATTTCGTTGGCCCGGATACGGTCCAGTTCTGTCATGTCACGTACTTTCTTATTATTTATATAGATTACAGGAGAACCGCATCCCATTACATTGTATTCGCCGTTATGGCCGGTGACGAAAGGAAGATGGGGCAACATTTCTGCGGCAGACCCCATTCGGGCCAGGGAAGTTCCTGCCACGTTGGCTTTTAGTCCGTTGGGACCCACTTCTATCATGGGGCGTCGGGCGCTGATGGTTACTTCCTGCATCAGTTGGGTGTCGGGAAGCAGGTGAAACGTAAGAGTAGGGTGGTAAGGTTGCACTTCCGTCTTATAGCCTATATAAGAAACCCGTATCAAGTAAGGTATCCCTTCTTCCGCTATCATCAGGAAACTTCCGTCTTCACGGGTGACACATCCGTTTACAAAGGTGGAGTCGCCGGGAGTCAATAAGAGTACATTGGAGTAGGGCAGCGGTTCATTCTTTTCATTGGTTACTTGTCCTCGTATTTCGGTAATGCGTATGTCTCTTCCCTTTTTCTGTATGGCGAAGTATTCTTCCCGTTCTTTACAAATGAAAGGAATGCCGTTCAGGACAGTGCCGATGGCTTCAAGTTCGGTCTTTTGCCGGATGGAGGCTGTAACCCGGTAGCTTTCTGTTTCGTTATAGGAGAAGATAATATTCTTTCCGCCTTCCTTTTCGATTAGTTTAAGGGCGGCGGGAAGTGGTTTGTCCTTTAATTCTATAGAGAATTGCCGGGGTGTTTGTGAATGAAGCGGAAGGATGATGCTGAATAATACGGTCATGATCCACGCTGTTTTCAAATAGCCGTCTGATCTCATTTTACTAGTGTTTAATTGTTCTTTATGAGTAATACAACCGAGGTTTGTAATCGGGTACGGTAAAATAAGGAAAAAGATTCGATGGGTTGCCGGAATGGATTCCCGTGGTTGGTTCATGCGAAGGGAACGGATATAACTTTATGAAGAATTTATGAAGGATTGGAATAAGAATGGTTCATTGTAATGACTTGAGGTTCAAAACATTGCCCGCGTATGAAGAATTTGAAGGAAAAAAGGTGGAAAATGTGTTTTGAAGAGATGGTTGGGGCAGATACTTGTGTGATACTTGTTTTATGAAAATTGTAGATGGCAGTAGCTATGAAGAACAGAGGGAATAAAAACAAGGTGACTGAAAGCAAATCCAGCCACCTTGTTTTTATTGTTTAACCTGTGTTTTATTCTATCTCGACGCTATGTTTTACCGGAGTCAGGATGAAAGTAAATTCATAATCACCGTAGGGCAACATATATTGAGGCAACGGCAGAGCTCCCCAGCTGTTTACACAACCTAATCCCATCTGAGCCTTGTCGATGATCAGGTTGGTCAGGTCTGCTTTCTGTACTTCGGGCGAGTGACGCTGGTCTTTTTGTTCGCCATCATCCAGTGAACAGATGGTATAATGCAAAGCGGATGCAGAGAATGGAGCATCACCTACTACCTTCAGTCCGTTACCGCCGGCATTCAGTTGCTTCCACCAACGGATATCGGTCTTGGTTCCTGTTTCCTGCGGACGGATATAGGAGTAGAATTGTTCATCCACACTCTGGCGATAAATACCCAAGTCGGTGCTGTGGTTGCGGTCACTGTAGTTTTCTACCGGACCACGACCATAATATTCTACGGTTTCAAAACATTTAGGCATCTGCATTTGCATACCGAAGCGGAACATCGGAGATACTTTGGCATTCTTGTCGGCTGTCATCTTTTGGGTCACTTTGATGGCTCCTTCGTTGTTGATGACATAAGTCAGATATAATTTGGCGGAAACATTCTTCATGTCATATTCCGCATTCACTACTATCTGGTCATTTTCTGTCTTGGAATTCAAGGAAACCAGTTTCAATCCCGGGTTTTTCCATGCGGCATATCTGTTTTGCAGGCCGGCTCCCATATCATTGTCTGTCGGGGCACGCCAGAAGTTAGGGGTCAGGGCTGCGCCTTCTTTCAGCATTTCCGTTCCGTCCACTGCATATTTGCTTAAGTAACCGTTCTGTTTGTTGAACTCGGCTACGAAGTTATTGCCTTTTACGATCAGATAATGATATTGGTTGTCGATGATTTGCGGAACAACGGTGGCTACATTGGTCGTTTCCACGTTCTTCAAATCCATAGACGGTGCTTTGTAATCATTCAGTGTCAACTGATTCTTGGCGACGGTGAAACCTGCGGGCAGCAAACCTTCGCGGTTTTTCAGTTTGTAGGAAACGTTCAGCAACCATTCCTTGCAGGTGCAGGTCTTGCCGATATTCAACGTAATCTTGGCTGTTTCCTGAGGAGCGACTTTTAAATCATCCACGCGTCCGGTGCGGATTACTTTTCCATCTTTCAGTACTTGCCATTCCATATAGTAGGCGGACAGATCACGGAAGAAGTTCTCATTGAACACATTTACTTCCCCTTTGCTTAAATCGGCGGGAGTAGTCCAGATATTCTGGTAAAAGTGACCTACTTCATACATGTGCGGATTAGGAACACGGTCGGGGCTGATCAAACCATTGTCACAGAAGTTGTTGTCAGAAGCGTCAAAGCGGTTGAAATCTCCTCCGTAAGCATAAATCATCACGCCGTCTTTTCCTTTCCAGCGGCAGGACTGGTCAACGAAATCCCAGATAAATCCACCTTGCAGATTCGGATATTTACGGATCAAATCCCAATATTCTTTGAAACCACCCTGCGAGTTACCCATTGCATGGGCATATTCACACTGAATCAATGGTTTGGTAGCATCGGTACGTTGACCATATTTTTCCATGCCGTTATAATCATAGTACATCGGACAGAAGATATCGGTATGTTCTTTCTGGCGTGCTTGTTCATATTGGCAGGCACGGCTGGGGTCTTCTGCTTTAATCCATTTATAGCATTGTTCGAAGTTGGGGCCGTCACCGGCTTCATTACCCAATGACCAGAAGATGATGCTCGGATGGTTGAATCCGCGTTGTACATTGCGCTGGTTACGTTCCAGATGGGCTTTCTTATAAGAGGGGGTCTTGGCTAGCGTCTTGTCGCCGTAGCCCATACCGTGAGATTCTATATTGGCTTCGGCCACGACGTAAATACCATATTGGTCACATAAATCGTACCATAAGTTGTCATCCGGGTAGTGGCAGGTACGTACAGCGTTCAGGTTGAATTGCTTCATTATCTGGATATCCTGTAGCATACGTTCGGGAGATACTACATAGCCTCCATCCGGATCCATTTCGTGGCGGTCGGCTCCCTTGAACAGGATTGCCTTACCGTTAACCAAGATCTGGTCACCTTTCAATTCAATCTTGCGGAAACCTACTTTGACAGGAATCACTTCATTGCTGCCCTGCATGCTGGCACGCAAGGTATATAAATAAGGTGTTTCGGCACTCCACTTTTTGGGGTTCTCTACGTTCATGGTCACCAGACCGGATTTGTTGGCGGTAGCGGTTGCCACTTGCTTGCCTTGTGCATCTACCAGTTCCAAATCGACTTTACCACTGCCTTTCAAATCCAGATTGACAGCCAGGCTGCCGTTTTGGTAAGCTGCGTCCAAGTCGGGAGTTACACGGATATCTTGAATGCGTTTTTTGTTGCGGGCATATAGATAGCAGTCACGTCCCACGCCGCTATACCGGAAGAAATCCTGATCTTCCAGATAGGTACCGTCGCACCAGCGGAATACTTGGAAGGCGATCAGGTTTTTCTGACCCGGTTTTAAATATGGAGTCAGGTCAAATTCGGCTTCCAGTTTGCTGTCCTCGCTGTAGCCTACATAACGTCCGTTCACCCACAAATACATATTGGAGGTAACCGAACCGAAATGGGCGATAATATCTTTTCCCTTCCATGAGGCGGGAACTACAATTTCACGGCGGTAAGAACCTACATGGTTATTCTCTGTCGGCACTTCGGGAGGGTTGTTCTGGAACTGGTTACGCCAGGCATAGCCTACGTTCACATAAATAGGATCACCGTATCCGTTCAGCTCCCATACGGCGGGAACTTGCAGGTCATCCCAGCCTTTGTCGTTGAAGCCGGTTTTCCAGAAATCAGTCGGACGGGAGTCTGCATCCTTTACCCAGTTGAACTTCCAGGTTCCGTTCAAAGTCATGTAGTTAGTTGATTGTTTTTTGTCTGCTTTCTTAGCTGCATCTGCATTCTCAAAAGCAAAGTAGTTCGTGTGCATCGGCGCACGGTTTACCGCATTTATTTCCGGGTTGCGCCATTCTTGGAAGGTCTGTGCGCCTGCTGTAAGGGCGAGGACTGTGAACAGACCTGTCATAAGTTGTTTCTTCATGCTATTATTTTATTGGTTTTGTGCAAATATAGTGAAAATAATAGTTACCGATGGGACATAAATCGGGCAATATTTGTTATAATTGTGAATGATTTGTGTTCTATCCTAAAAAATTATGGCATTTCTGAGGCGTATTTGGAATAAATGGCAGAATTTACTGCATGATGAGAAATTAAAGCATAAAATATATGTGATTATTTTTGAAAGCGACACACCGATGGGAAAGTTATTCGATGTGGCGTTGATAGGGTTCATTGTCTTGAGTATTCTGGTGGTTATTGCCGAGAGTATCAAGAGTTGGGATACCGTTATCGGGCCTTATCTGCGGGTGTCGGAGTATGTTTTTACTTTCTTTTTTACGTTAGAGTATGTGTTGAGGCTTTATTGTTCTCCCCAACCGCGGAAGTATGCTCTGAGTTTTTTCGGTATAGTGGATTTGCTGGCTACCTTACCTCTATATATAGGCTGGCTTTTCGGCACGGCACGTTATCTGCTGGTGATCCGCACTTTCCGGTTGATTCGTGTGTTCCGTATCTTTAAACTTTTCAATTATCTGAATGAAGGTAATTTCTTGTTGCGTTCCTTGGTGTTCAGCAGTCGGAAGATTATTGTTTTTTTCTTGTTTGTACTGATATTGGTGACTTCGATCGGTACATTGATGTATATGATTGAGGGACAGCGTCCGGGCACTTCTTTCAATAATATTCCGAATAGTATTTATTGGGCGATAGTGACGATGACGACGGTAGGTTATGGGGATATCACTCCGGAAACTCCGCTAGGGCGCTTCCTTTCGGCCATTGTAATGTTACTGGGCTATACCATCATTGCAGTCCCCACAGGAATTGTTTCTGCGTCTATGATCCAGGAACATAGACGCAGGGTGGCCCTGAAATGTCCGCATTGTGGTAAGGACGGACATGAGGACGGGGCTGCTTATTGTAAATACTGTGGAGGAAAACTGGTAAATTGATTATGGAATGCTGTATGATAGAAAGTTATTCTATCACCCATCGCTTATCATGCGCCACCGTCTTTTTCGGATCATAAGTCATTCCTTCTTTGGTAGGGATTTTTATCACGTAAGTCCGCCCGCTGTGGTTGGACAAGGATGTTTCCCGTAACCAGGGATTCATATTCTTTAATATGGCCAGATTGATTCCTTTGCTGCGTGCGAAACGTGCCAAGTCTGCAATTCCTTTCGTCACAGTGATTTCCGTATAAGGAATAGGCGGATACAAATCCGATGCACGCAGGCGGAAACCGAAAGTAGTGGGGGCATTGAATAATTGTTTGGCGGCAAGAATGCGGTACACATACCGGGCAGTCTCTTCTACCAGTTGCAAATCCAACGAGTCGTCCACATCCTGTTTGGCCAGTTGGCTGGCAATGCGTGCCTGACCGGTATTGTAAGAGGCGGCGACAGCCACCCAGTCCTTATATTTTGCATACGCGTCTTTCAGATAGCGGCAGGCGGCACGGGTCGCTTTCTCAATATGGTAACGCTCGTCCACATTGTTGTTTACCTCCAATCCGTAATCCCGTCCCGTACCTTGCATGAATTGCCATAGTCCGGCAGCTCCGGCAGAAGAACGGGCGGTGGGATTCATATTACTTTCTATTACCATCAGGTACTTAAAATCATCAGGTATTCCGTTTTCTTTCAGTATGGGTTCTACAATGGGGAAATAGCGGTTGGCTTTTTTCAGCATTTGCAAGGAAGTACTGTGCATATAGGTGAATGCCAATAGTTCACGGTCCATACGCTCGTGGCGGTCAAAGCGGCTCAAATCAATGGTTTTGCCACAGAACTCAATACTGGCGGGAACTTCGGGACTACTGTATTTCAATGCCGTAATACCTGAATCTTCCCGTATGATAGTGGTATCTTCCTGCTCCGTTTTTGGAGTAGCGCAACTGCTGCTTACTAAGGCCGGTGATGCAACTACAATGCAAAAGGCTGCCACAGCAGCCAGATTGATGGTTATTTTTCTCATTTTTTCTTTATTCGTTTTCATTCTCTTTTTCTTTTCCGCCCCGTCCGAAGTTACGATATTCGGTAGGGGTGAAATTGGTACGCTTTTTAAATACCGAGAAAAAGTGTTCAGTAGAGGTATAATTCAATTCATAACATATCTCTTTCACTGACATGGAACTTTCAATCAACAGCTGCTTCGCTTTGCGCAGTTTCAGCTCTTGGAAATACTTGGCGGGCGCATAACCGGTGTATTCTTTGAATACTTTGCGGAACCAGGAATAACTGATTCCCAATTTCATGGCCAGTTCTTCCGGGTCTATATCCTTGTACACATTTTCGTGCATGATGATTTTGGCACTTTCTATTTTTTGTGCCGCATTGTCCACCTCATAGCGTTTGTTCTGCGAGATAGCAAGTACGGCTCCCATAATGTGTAAAACGATGCCGGACAAATATTGTTGAGCTGCGGTCTTGTCTGCTTCCGCTACTTCCAGTGCACGGGCAAAAAGACTGGCCAGTTCTTCATTGATACCGATATCCAGAATCTGGCTTTCTTTTGAGATAAAGCTGTTTTTTACCAGATTGTCTATAATCGGGCCTTCAAAACCGATGTAATATTCGTTCCATCCTGTCTTTTGCAGCGGCGCATAGGTATGCCACTGTCCGGGAAACAGGAAAAGTATCTGCCCTTTGGATATGTCAACAGACGGGGTTGTGTCGCTGGCGAAAGTTCCTCGTCCTTTAGTGATATATACCAACTGATATTCATGCAGCACACGTCCTTTCTGGGCTGTGAAATAATAGGCGTCCGGGTGGTTGCGTGGTGGATAAACGCTTCCGGCCCTGATAGCCTGGAATCCGACGGTAGTCACCGACAAGCCGAAACGCTTGTCACGCTCATTGACAATTAGGTATTTAAAATCAGCGCCTTGGTCGTTGTAATGCATGTTTCTCTGTTTTAAAATTAGGTCACACTTATCGGCAAATATACAATTTTTTATCTTAACAGCCTCTAACCTTTTTGTTCTAAGTGTTTCTGGAGGTATAATTTTAGTTTCTTATGTATGCAAATGGGGGAAATTTAGAACAAATCTTATGGAATATTTGCTTAAAATGCTTTTTTTTGCGAATATTGCATCAAATCTTAAAGTTGAATCTATGCACTTGGCACACCGTAACTGCGAATATATTCTTGGAGTAATATATCTTTTTGTTTTTCCTGTTTTGCTTTGGGCTGATAATAAGGTGAATACTTATCATTTTAAATCCATTTCCACTTCGGTGAACTTCCCTACCAATGAAGTCAGGAAGTTATTTCAGGATAGCCAGGGGTATATATGGATTTCGACCTACAATGGTCTCTTGCGTTACGATGGTTATTCTATTGTTGTATATAAACCCGATGGAGTGAATCATGGACGTTCCATTGATAGTTTTGTGAATATGGTGGCCGAAGACAAGGAGAATAATTTGTGGATAGGTACGCACAATGGATTATACGTGTTGCATAAAGAAACGGATGAGATAGAGAAAATAATCAGTCCTTTGTTACAGGTAAGCAATGTAGAAAGTATCCTTTATGCAAGTAACGGAGATTTATGGGTGGGAAGCAACAAGGG
>ENA-OZIL01000748-OZIL01000748.1-human-gut-metagenome-genome-assembly--contig:-NODE-748-length-14037-cov-6.605493_pt1 | contig 14037 bp, 8 predicted proteins | sample MGYA00244057_ERZ653706 | MGnify/ENA primary metagenome ERZ653706 (study PRJEB26926, sample SAMN06165266) | human gut metagenome | biome: ENVO:00009003; feature: ENVO:2100002; material: ENVO:00002003...
TACGAGATTAGCGAGTGTCTCGTGGGCTCGGAGATGTGTATAAGAGACAGACCCGCTCCAGACGTGAATTAATTATTGCTCCCGCACACATAGGACACGGCTCTAAGGTTACAAACAGCTCGCAGTCAATAAGTCTCCAGCCGCCAAGTCTCTGACTTGCCTGACTGATCGCAATAATTTCAGCATGAGCCAAAGGGGATCTGCCGTTCTCCCGTCGGTTATAACCCTCACCTACTATTTCTCCCGTGGACTTTTTTACTACTACAGCCCCAACCGGAACTTCTCCTATTTCCATAGCCTTTTTCGCAAGTTCAAGCGACTTTTCCATATAAAATTCATCATTCATATCCCATCACCATAAAGCCTTACAGAAATTTAATACAAAAAACCGTCAAAACTACTGACACCAGTATCCAAGAAGCAAGAACTGTACTTGTAACGGAAGTCTTGATCTTTTCCCCGAGAGTCATATGGGAGTCGTCATTTCTGATGTTAAAATTCCATTCTCCCTTGCTTATCAAACGGGAATATACAATGATAGAGCCTGCAAATATAGCAAGACATACAATAGTCTCAAATATTTTTCCTTCAATATAGCCTAAATGAAAAGAAATATACGTCATAACAAAAGTAAGTACTCTTCCGCTTATCCGCATTGCAAAGGCGGTATAAATAGAGCCTGTCCTTATTGTGAACAGTCCCACAACAACTGAAGCGCAGAAAATATAACCGATCTGAGCTATATCATAATAGCATAAGCAGTTTATAACGCTTGTTATCAGTATTGCAAACAGATCTCCGAACTGACGGAAGGTCTGTAAAATAAGACCTCTGAACAAGATCTCCATAAGAATCGGAGTAATTATGAACTGACCAATAAAGAAAAAAAGCATTGCGGTTCGGTTATCTGTATAAATATAGTCATAATATACCGAATCAATATTTGCAAGACCCATCAGGTAAGCAAGAAAATAGTTGCCGATACGGCCTATAGCCGTAACGACCAGCATAAGCAGAACTCCGCTGGCTCCAAGTCTGAATGAACCTCTTGCGGTAGGCAGCATGACCTTTGCGGGTATACGTGACACAAATTTGAAAACAGCTATCGGAACAATATATTTCAGCATATTGCATACAGCAGCAAAATATACGATTTCCGAGCTTAAAGGCTTATAATCATTAAGCTCGGAATAATATACATTAGCTCCGCCGCTAAGCTTAAAATAATATTTTATGACCAGCATTTTGCCTAGATCGACCGCCAGCATAAATATCATTGTTATCCCAAGCAGAAAACAGCATTTCAGAAGCGATTTTTTCTCAGCCTGAGCCGGCTTCTTTTCAACATAACCTTCTCCGTCTATATAGGTATGCTCACGCTTATCGTGGACAAATTTATAACCGTAAGGATTTTTCTTATTCGTTCTCCATTTCAGAAAGGCCTCGCAGTATTCGCGGCTTTGATTCTGATACTTATGCTCTTTGGCTACGTCTATCATATAATCATCGTCGAGATTATCCAAAGCTTCACCCCCTGTATGAATAATTATATCATATTTTGATCTGTAATTCCACATTTTTTTAATCTGTTTACCAGATATTCATATCAGTTTAAATAAAAAGCTCCGAATCATTAGATCCGGAGCTTACAATAGCAATTAAGCTGAAATTTTTAATTAGTCCTTAACAGCTGTAACAACGCCTGAACCTACTGTTCTACCACCTTCACGGATAGCAAAACGAAGACCTTCTTCAATAGCGATAGGAGTGATGAGCTCAACGTTCATTACAACGTTATCGCCAGGCATACACATCTCTGTACCTTCAGGAAGAGTGATAACACCGGTTACGTCAGTTGTTCTGAAATAGAACTGTGGACGATAGTTGTTGAAGAAAGGAGTATGACGGCCACCTTCGTCCTTAGAAAGAACGTAAACCTGACCTGAGAACTTTGTGTGTGGGTGGATTGAACCAGGAGCTGCAAGAACCTCGCCTCTCTCGATATCAGATCTCTGAACACCACGAAGAAGACAACCGATGTTGTCACCAGCCTCAGCATAGTCAAGAATCTTTCTGAACATTTCGATACCTGTGCAAACTGTTGAACGGATTTCGTCATGAAGACCAACCATTTCAACTGTATCGTTAGTGTTAAGCTTACCTCTCTCTACTCTACCTGTAGCAACTGTACCACGACCTGTAATTGTGAATACGTCCTCAACAGGCATAAGGAAAGGAAGGTCTGACTTACGGTCAGGAGTTGGGATATACTCATCAACTGCATCCATGAGTTCCTTAATGCAATCGCAAGCAGGATCGTCATTTGATGAAGCCTCAAGAGCCTTAAGAGCTGAACCCTTGATGATTGGGCACTCGTCATCGAAATCATACTCAGCGAGTGTTTCACGAACTTCCATCTCTACGAGCTCAAGGAGTTCTGGGTCATCAACTTGGTCAGTCTTGTTAAGGAATACGATGATTGCTGGAACGCCTACCTGACGAGCAAGGAGAAGGTGTTCTTTAGTCTGAGCCATAGGACCGTCAGTTGCAGCGATAACAAGGATAGCACCATCCATCTGAGCAGCACCTGTGATCATGTTCTTGATATAGTCAGCATGGCCCGGGCAGTCAACGTGAGCATAGTGACGCTTGTCAGTTTCATACTCAACGTGAGCTGTGTTGATTGTGATACCACGTTCTCTTTCTTCAGGAGCCTTATCGATATCTGCATAGTCCTCAAACTTTGCATAGCCCTTGTTTGCAAGATACTTTGTGATAGCAGCAGTAAGAGTAGTCTTACCATGGTCAACGTGACCGATTGTACCAATGTTTACATGTGGCTTGGTACGATTAAAATGTTCTTTTGCCATTGGAATTTTCCTCCTTAAAATTTACAATAGAAAAATTGTCAAAGATATTCTATCAAATAAGAATAGAAATATCAAGAGTTTTTTATAAAATTATATGCAACTAATTAGTCTTTCTTAGCTCTTTCGCTAATGATAGACTCACTAATTGACTTAGGAACAGGCTCGTAACCGTCCGGCTCCATTGTGTACTGACCACGACCCTGAGTCTTTGAACGAAGGTCATTAACGTAGCCAAACATTTCTGAAAGCGGAACTCTTGCATTAATCTGCTTAGCACCTGCTCTGTCTTCCATACCCTGAATCTGTCCACGACGAGAGTTAAGGTCGCCGATAACATCGCCCATATATTCTTCAGGAACGATAACCGTAACCTTCATCATTGGTTCGAGGATGATTGGGTTAGCCCTCTTAGCAGCATCCTTGAATGCCATAGAACCTGCAATCTTAAATGCCATTTCTGATGAGTCGACTTCGTGATAAGAACCATCATAAAGCTCAACTCTAACGTCAACAACGTTGTAGCCTGCAAGGATACCACTCTTCATAGCACCCTGAATACCGGCGTCAACAGCAGGGATATATTCCTTAGGAATAGCACCGCCGACGATTTGGTTTACAAATTCGTAGCCCTTGCCGATGCCATTTTCATCAAGGTTAGGCATAATACGAATCTTAACGTGACCGTACTGACCTGAACCACCTGACTGTCTCTTATACTTAAGGTCTGAAGAGCTTTCCTGCTGGATTGTTTCCTTATAAGCAACCTGAGGAGCACCAACGTTAGCCTCAACCTTAAATTCACGAAGAAGACGGTCAACGATAATCTCAAGGTGAAGTTCACCCATACCTGCGATAATAGTTTGTCCTGTTTCTTCGTCAGTATATGCTTTAAATGTTGGGTCTTCTTCTGCAAGCTTTGCAAGAGCAATACCCATCTTTTCCTGACCTGCTTTAGTCTTTGGCTCAATAGCAACACGGATAACTGGGTCAGGGAAATTCATTGATTCAAGAATGATTGGATGATCTTCGTCACAAAGAGTATCACCTGTTGTAGTATTCTTTAAACCTACTGCAGCAGCGATATCACCTGAATAAGCTACAGGAATATCCTCTCTGTGGTTAGCGTGCATAAGAAGGATTCTGCCCATTCTTTCCTTTTGGTCCTTAACAGAGTTAAGGCAAGGAGTTCCGGCAGCAATCTGACCTGAATATACACGGAAGAAACAAATCTTACCAACGAACGGGTCAGTAGCAATCTTGAAAGCAAGAGCTGAGAATGGCTCGTCATCAGATGAATGACGGAATTCTTCCTCTTCTGTATCAGGATTTACACCCTTGATTGAGTCAACGTCGGTAGGAGCCGGCATATAGTCAACAATTGCATCAAGGAGTGGCTGAACACCCATATTACGATAAGCTGTACCGCAGCAAACAGGAACCATTGAGTTTGCGATAGTAGACCTACGGATAACCTTCTTGATTTCGTCGACAGTAATAGCGTCTTCGCCCTCTTCGAAGTATTTTTCCATAAGGTCCTCATCCATCTCAGCAACATGCTCAACAAGCTCAGTTCTGTACTTTGCAGCGAGTTCCTTCATATCATCAGGGATTTCTCTGATTTCAAATTTCATACCCTTTTCTTTATCAGGATCGATATAGATAACGGCATGGTTTTCTACGAGGTCAATAATACCCTCAAAGGTATCCTCACTTCCGATTGGAAGCTGGATAGGAAGAGCATTACATTTAAAACGGTCTTTAACCATATTAAGAGCTCTGTAGAAGTCAGCACCCATAATATCCATCTTATTAACGAATATCATACGAGGTACTTTATATTCATCAGCCTGGCGCCATACGGTTTCAGACTGTGGCTCAACACCGCCCTTTGCACAAAGAACAGTAACTGAACCGTCAAGTACACGAAGTGAACGCTGAACCTCAACTGTGAAGTCAACGTGACCCGGTGTATCGATAATATTGATTCTATGCTTTTTCCAGAAACAAGTAGTTGCAGCAGATGTGATTGTGATACCACGCTCCTGCTCCTGCTCCATCCAGTCCATTGTTGCAGCACCTTCGTGTGTTTCACCAATCTTGTGGTTTACACCTGTATAATACAGAATACGCTCGGTGGTTGTAGTTTTACCTGCATCAATATGAGCCATAATGCCAATATTTCTTGTCATCTCAAGAGATACTTGTCTTGACATAATACCCTCCTATTAATATCTGAAATGAGCAAATGCTTTGTTTGCTTCTGCCATCTTGTGTGTATCGTCGCACTTCTTAACTGCGCCGCCTGTCTTATTGACAGCGTCCATAATTTCAGCAGCAAGACGTTCTCTCATAGTTCTCTCTGAACGCTGACGAGCGTAAAGAGTAATCCAACGAAGACCTAAAGTCTGTCTTCTTTCAGGACGAACCTCAAGAGGAACCTGGTAAGTAGCACCGCCGACACGGCGAGCCTTTACCTCGAGTACAGGCATTACGTTTTCCATTGCAGCTTCAAAAGTCTCTAATGGGTCGTTGCCTGTTTTTTCCTTAATGATGTCGAATGCGTCGTAAACGATTTTCTGAGCGACGCCCTTCTTTCCATCAAGCATGATGCTGTTGATAAGTCTGGTTACAAGCTTTGAATTGTAAAGCGGATCAGGTAATACATCACGCTTAGCGATTTGGCCTCTTCTTGGCATCTTCGCTTCCCTCCTTCATAATTTTTAATGAGTTCATAGGTACTCGGTTTTTCCGTGGAGTCAACAAAAGGTCATATACGCTGTAATTATATATAGGTATATAAACTATTGTTATCCATTAAAATAAGGCTTATTTCTTAGCAGCCTTTGGCTTCTTTGCACCGTACTTAGAACGGCTCTGCATTCTGCCGTTTACACCCTGTGTATCAAGTGTACCACGAATAATATGGTAACGTACACCAGGAAGGTCCTTAACACGGCCGCCACGAATCATAACTACAGAGTGTTCCTGAAGGTTATGACCAACGCCCGGAATGTATGCAGATACTTCAATACCGTTAGTAAGACGAACTCTGGCAATCTTACGAAGAGCTGAGTTAGGCTTCTTAGGTGTAGCAGTCTTTACTGCAGTACAAACGCCACGCTTTTGAGGTGAGTTGTTATCTGTAACAACATTTTTCTTAGTGTTTAAGCCCTTTAAAAGTGCAGGTGTCTTTGACTTCTTTTCGATAGTCTTACGACCTGTTCTTACGAGCTGATTAAAGGTAGGCAATAGTTTATCTCCTTTCAAAAATTATTTTATACGCTGTGTGCGTATAAGTCATACGCCGAAAAATCGGCATATCAATTAAACGCACACCTCGGGGCAAGCCAAAGCTTACCCCGAAATGTTGTATTATTTGCTAAAAAGTTGCATAAAAATTTGTTGATTATATACAAACTTATCTCACACGATTTAGCATTATACCACTACTGCATAGTGTTTGTCAAGAGTTCTTGTAATTGTTCAAGATTTAAAATTTCATCGCTGTTTTCAGCGGCAAAATAACTCGGAACAACATCAACCTTACGGAATACGTCCATACCTGTACCGGCAGGAACAAGTTTACCGATAATAACATTTTCCTTAAGACCGATAAGCGGGTCGCTCTTGCCTCTGATAGCGGCATCGGTAAGAACTCTTGTTGTTTCCTGGAAGGAAGCGGCTGAAAGGAATGAATCTGTAGCAAGAGAAGCCTTTGTAATACCCATAAGAATAGGAATATACGTTGCTTTCTTAAGATTTTCCTCACCTGCTTTAATTCTTGCATCAATCTTGTCGTTTGCTTCATCAACAGCCGAAACATCAACCATTGTGCCTGCAACAAGATCGGTGTCACCTGCTTCGTCAACAGTACATTTCTTAAGCATCTGACGAACAATAACTTCGATATGCTTATCGTTGATATCAACACCCTGTGTACGATATGCAAACTGAACTTCCTTAATAAGGTAGTTATAAACAGCCTCTTCACCGAGAATTGCAAGAACATCATGCGGATTAACAGCACCGAGAGTAAGCTCAGTACCCTTTGTAATATGAGCACCCTCTACGATATTTTCGCAAAGTCTTGCACCGTAAGGAATAAGATACTTCTTCTCCTCGGCAGTATCTTTATTATAAACGATAACGTGACGGCTCTTTTTGATTTCCTCAAAACGAACATCACCTTCGATTTCAGAAAGAATAGCAAGCTGCTTTGGCTTTCTTGCCTCAAAGAGTTCCTCAACACGAGGAAGACCCTGTGTGATATCTGCACCGCCGGCTACACCACCGGTATGGAATGTTCTCATTGTAAGCTGAGTACCAGGCTCACCGATTGACTGAGCAGCAATGATACCGACTGCCTCACCAACCTGAACAGGTTCATTAAATGCAAGGTTTGCACCATAACACTTACGGCAAACACCGTGACGTGATTTACAAGTAATAAGTGAACGAATCTTTACCGACTCAATACCTGCGTCAACAATACGCTTAGCATCATCAGAAGTCATCATTCTGTCAGCTTCCATAAGAACTTCACCGGTCTTAGGGTCAACTACAGGGTCAACAACAAATCTGCCTGTAAGTCTTTCCTCAAGCGGCTCAAGAACACGGTTACCATCCATAATTTTGCTTACTACGATACCGTCGTGACATCCGCAGTCGTCGTCACGAATGATAACATCCTGAGATACGTCAACAAGACGTCTTGTAAGATAACCTGAGTCAGCAGTACGAAGAGCTGTATCGGCAAGACCTTTACGAGCACCACGAGAAGAAATGAAATATTCAAGAATATTAAGACCTTCACGATAGTTAGCACGAATAGGAACCTCGATTGTCTTACCTGCAGTATTTGCAATAAGACCTCTCATACCTGCAAGCTGACGAAGCTGTGAAGTACTACCACGAGCACCTGAGTCTACCATCATGTGAATTGGGTTATGAGCACCGTCAAAGTTACTTGTAAGCTCATTAGAAACCTTATTAGTACAATCTTCCCATGCTTTGATTACTGCTGAGGAACGCTCCTCGTTAGTAATAAAGCCGTAGTTATAGTTATATGTGATTTCATCAACTTTCTTTTCTGCTTCTGCAAGGTATTCCTTCTTCTTTTCAGGGATAAGTGCGTCGCAAACAGCAACGGTAGTACCTGAAACAGTTGAATACTTATAGCCCTGTGCCTTGATTGAATCAAGAACATGAGAAGCAATAGAAACGCCGTGAACATTGATACATCTTTCTACAATTTGACCGAGCTGCTTTTTCTTAACTACAAATGAAACCTCAAGGTCAAATTCGTGTGCAGGGTCAGTTCTGTCAACAAAGCCGAGATCCTGAGGAACCGGATTATTGAAGATGATTCTGCCGATTGTTGTAATTATAACAGCGCTCTTAGTTACACCGTCAACCTCACGAGTAACACGAATCTTTGCAGGTGAATGCATACCGAGAGAGCCTTCCTGATATGCCATCATTGCCTCATCTTTATCTCTGTAAAGCTTATAGGAACGGTAGTAGCCATACTTTTGAGCAAGCTCTTCCTCTGAAATCTCACAAAGAATAGCAGGATTAGAAATATAATCACGTGGATCTTCAAAATCTTTATTAATATCAGCTTTAACGTCTGCAAAACTAACTTCCTGAGTTCTTGCCTCGTCCTTATAGAATTTAGGTTGACCCGGCTCACCTTCTTTAATCATTGTAAGATAGTATGAACCGATAACCATATCCTGAGTAGGAACAGTAACAGGCTTACCGTCTGACGGCTTAAGAAGGTTATTAGCAGCAAGCATCAACATTCTTGCCTCAGCCTGAGCTTCAGCAGAAAGAGGTACGTGAACAGCCATTTGGTCACCGTCGAAGTCGGCGTTGAATGCGGTACAAGCAAGCGGATGGAGCTTAATTGCTCTACCCTCAACAAGTACAGGTTCAAATGCCTGAATACCAAGTCTGTGAAGTGTGGGGGCACGGTTTAACATAACCGGGTGATCCTTGATTACAACCTCAAGGCTATCCCAAACAGCAGGATTATTGGCTCTTTCAACCATTTTTCTTGCTGACTTAATATTAGATGCAACACCGGTTTCAACAAGTCTTTTCATAACGAAAGGCTTGAAAAGTTCAATAGCCATTTCTTTAGGAAGACCGCACTGGTGCATCTTGAGTTCAGGACCTACAACGATAACCGAACGACCGGAATAGTCAACACGCTTACCGAGAAGGTTTTGACGGAAACGTCCCTGCTTACCCTTAAGCATATCAGAAAGTGACTTAAGAGGTCTGTTATTAGGACCTGTAACAGGACGGCCACGACGACCGTTATCTATAAGAGCATCAACAGATTCCTGAAGCATTCTCTTCTCGTTTTTTACAATGATTTCAGGAGCGCCAAGCTCAAGAAGTCTTTTAAGACGATTGTTTCTGTTAATAACTCTTCTGTAAAGGTCGTTAAGGTCAGAAGTAGCAAATCTGCCACCGTCAAGCTGAACCATAGGACGGATATCAGGAGGAATTACAGGGATAGCGTCAAGAATCATCCATTCAAGCTTATTGCCGCTGTGGTAGAAAGCATCAACAACATCAAGCCTTTTAAGAAGTCTTACTCTCTTTTGACCTGTAGCACCCTCAAGTTCTGCGGTAAGTTCATCACGAAGCTGAGCAACATCAATTCCCTGAAGAAGCTCTTTAACAGCTTCGGCGCCCATACCTGCCTTAAAGTCGTCCTCGTATCTTTCTCTCATTTCAGCATATTCTTTTTCATTAAGAATCTGCATTTTTTCAAGTGGGGTGTCACCGGGATCGGTAACAATGTAAAGTGCAAAATAAAGCACCTTTTCAAGGTATCTCGGGCTGATATCAAGTACAAGACCGAGGCGGCTCGGAATACCCTTAAAATACCAAATATGAGAAACAGGAGCTGCAAGCTCGATATGACCCATACGTTCACGTCTTACTTTTGAACGTGTAATTTCAACACCGCAGCGCTCGCAGACTTTTCCCTTATAACGAACTCTCTTATATTTACCGCAATGACATTCCCAGTCCTTCATAGGTCCGAAAATTCTTTCGCAGAAAAGACCGTCACGTTCAGGTTTAAGAGTTCTGTAGTTTATTGTTTCAGGCTTTGTTACTTCGCCGTAAGACCATTCACGAATCTGCTCCGGTGAAGCAAGGCCGATTTTTATTGAACTGAATTCGTTTTCATAATTATCCATATGGAAGCACTCCTTTATATTAGTTAGTTGCGGAAGTCTTATCAGAATTATTCATCGTCTGAAGAATCGTCGCCGAAGCCGAAACCGTAATCATCATCTGATTCGCTTTCGCCATCTGCAAACAAATCATCAAAGCCATCTGACTGACCTGCTTCCTGTTCGCCCTCAGCATTTTCTACTCCAAAGCCTTCCTGACCCTCAAAGTCATTTACTGTTGTAAATGCTTGTTCATCGATTGGCTGAATACCTGAACCGTCATCAAGGTCTTGCTTAAGCTCAACCTCATTGCCGTCCTTATCGAGAACCTTAGTGTCAAGACCGAGTGCCTGAAGTTCTTTGAAGAGAACCTTGAATGACTCAGGTGTGCCTGCCGCAGGAATATTCTCGCCTTTTACGATTGACTCGTAAGTACGAACACGGCCGACAACGTCATCGGACTTAATTGTAATAATTTCTTGAAGAGTATAAGCTGCACCGTAAGCTTCAAGTGCCCAAACTTCCATTTCGCCGAAACGCTGACCGCCGAACTGAGCTTTACCACCGAGCGGTTGCTGAGTTACAAGGCTGTAAGGACCTGTTGAACGAGCGTGAATCTTATCATCAACAAGGTGATGGAGTTTAAGATAATACATATAACCTACTGTGATACGGTTATCAAACTTTTCACCTGTACGGCCGTCGATAAGTTCTGTCTTACCGTCATATACCTTCTTGCCGTTTTCATCGATATAGTAACCGATATCGGCTTCCTTAAGGCATTCACGAATATCTTCCTCATGAGCGCCATCGAATACAGGAGTCATCATCTTCCAGCCAAGAGCCATAGCTGCATAGCCGAGATGAACCTCAAGTACCTGACCGATATTCATACGTGAAGGTACGCCGAGAGGGTTAAGAACAATATCAAGAGGTCTGCCGTCAGGAAGGAATGGCATATCCTCCTGAGGTAAAATTCTTGAAACAACACCTTTGTTACCGTGACGACCTGCCATCTTATCGCCGACTTGAATTTTACGCTTTTGAGCAATATATACTCTAACTACTTTATTTACACCCGGTGAAAGCTCATCGCTGTTAGCACGGGTAAATACTTTAACATCAACAACAATACCGTATTCGCCGTGAGGGATACGCATTGATGTATCTCTAACCTCTCTTGCCTTTTCGCCAAAGATAGCTCTCAAAAGTCTTTCCTCGGCTGTAAGCTCTGTTTCACCCTTAGGTGTAACTTTGCCGACAAGAATATCGCCTGAATGAACCTCGGCGCCAATACGGATAATACCGTCTTCGTCAAGGTCACGAAGAGCATCCTCACCAACGTTAGGAATATCTCTTGTTATTTCTTCAGGACCGAGTTTTGTATCACGAGCCTCTACCTCATGCTCAACAACGTGAATTGAGGTATAAACATCGTCTCTTACAATCTTTTCATTAATAAGAACAGCATCCTCGTAGTTATAACCTTCCCATGTCATAAAGCCGATAAGGGCATTCTTACCAAGTGAAATTTCACCGTTGCAGGTTGCCGGACCGTCTGCAATAACCTGTCCGTCCTCAACTTTTTGGTGAAGAGAAACGATAGGACGCTGATTAATGCATGTTCCCTGGTTAGAACCTTGGAACTTAACAAGCTCATACTTGTCAACTTCACCCGGCTTAACTGTAATTTCAATAGTGTCGGCATCAACTGCAGTAACAGTACCGCCACGCTTAGCAATAACAACTACACCGGAGTCGTAAGCTGCTTTATATTCCATACCAGTTCCTACAACAGGAGCGACTGTCTTAAGAAGAGGTACAGCCTGACGCTGCATGTTAGCACCCATAAGTGCACGGTTAGCGTCATCGTTTTCAAGGAAAGGAATCATTGCTGTAGCAACTGAAACTACCATCTTAGGCGATACGTCCATATAATCTACTCTTTCAGGAGGAAGAGTAAGGAACTCATCACGGCAACGGCAAGTAACTCTTGCGTTTGTAAATCTGCCGTTTTCATCAAGAGGTTCGTTAGCCTGAGCAACAACGTAATTATCCTCAACATCGGCAGTCATATAAACAACCTCGTCGGTTACAACGCCTGTTTCCTTATCAACCTTGCGGTATGGAGCTTCGATAAAGCCATATTCATTAAGACGGCTGTAACAAGCAAGATAAGAGATAAGACCGATGTTAGGACCTTCAGGTGTCTCTATAGGACACATACGGCCGTAGTGGGTATAGTGTACGTCACGAACTTCGAAACCTGCACGGTCTCTTGAAAGACCACCGGGACCGAGAGCCGAAAGTCTTCTCTTATGAGTAAGCTCTGCAAGAGGATTGTTCTGGTCCATAAACTGAGAAAGAGGAGATGAACCGAAGAACTCTTTAATTGCGGCAACTACAGGACGAATATTGATAAGAGCCTGAGGTGTGATAGCACCGTCGTCATCCTGAGCCTGAAGAGTCATACGCTCACGAATAACTCTTTCCATTCTTGTAAAACCGATTCTGAACTGATTTTGAAGAAGTTCGCCGACAGCTCTGATTCTACGGTTGCCAAGGTGGTCGATATCGTCGGTAGTGCCTACGCCATTTGCAAGGTTAATAAGATAAGACACGCTTGCAAAAATATCATCTGTTGTAATATGCTTGGGAACAAGGTCGTCTGCTCTTCTTTCAATTTCTTCCTTAAGAGCATCAACGTCGTCGCCGCACTTTTCAAGAATTTCGGAAAGGACTCTATACGATACCATTTCGTGAATACCAAGCTCTTTGCAGTCGAAATCAACGTATTTGTAAATATCAACCATACCGTTAGATACGATTTTTACTTCCTTGCCATCTGCATCTACAAATGCAACCATAACGCCTGCATTTTCAATTTCAACAGCTCTTTCTTCGCTGATTTTCTCGCCTGCATCTGCAAGAAATTCACCCTGTGGTGAGATGATAGGCTGAGTAAGAACTCTGTCCTTAAGTCTATCACTTAACGAAAGCTTTTTATTATATTTATATCTGCCGACTCTTGAAAGGTCATAACGGTGAGCATCAAAGAACAAACCGTCAAGATGAGCCTGTGCTGTTTCAAGGGTTGGCGGCTCACCCGGACGAAGTTTTTTATAAACTTCAAGAAGAGCCTCCTCGGTGTTCTTAGTAGTATCCTTATCGATTGTGGCAAGAATCTTTTCATCTTCGCCAAAGAAATCAACGATTTCAGAATCAGTACCAAGGCCTAAAGCACGAAGGAAGGTTGTGATATAAATTTTTCTGTTTTTATCAATACGAACATAGAAAAGGTCATTGGCGTCGGTTTCATACTCAAGCCAAGCACCACGGTTAGGAATAACAGTGTTGGTAAAAAGTTCCTTACCTGTCTTATCGTGGTCCATATTGTAATAAACACCCGGAGAACGAACAAGCTGAGACACAATACATCTTTCAGCACCGTTGATAACAAATGTACCTGCATCTGTCATCCAAGGCAAGTCGCCCATAAAAATAGTGTTTTCTTTAATTTCGCCTGTTTCTTTGTTAACAAGTCTTGCCCTAACCTTTAAAGGACGGGCATAAGTGGTGTCACGAGCCTTACACTGTGCAATTGAATACTTAGGTTCGTCGTCAATTGAAAAGTCGACAAAGTCAAGTACAAGGTTGCCGGTGTAATCGCTGATTTCACCGATATCCTTAAATACCTCTTTGAGACCCTCTTCAAGAAACCAACGGTAAGAACTCTTCTGCACTTCGATAAGGTTAGGCATTTTCATAACCTCATTGATTTTTGCAAAACTCTTTCTCGTTGTTGTGCCGAGCTGGACATCCTTAACATTTACCATTAGAGTCACTCCGATCGTTTTATTTTCATAAATTGTTTATATTCGTAAACGGCAAATTGCTTATTGCGTTATGACCTGAAAATCAAAATTTTCCGTTACATATATTACGCAATAATTAAAAACTGTCTCTTATAC
>ENA-OZIL01000758-OZIL01000758.1-human-gut-metagenome-genome-assembly--contig:-NODE-758-length-13869-cov-3.798755_pt1 | contig 13869 bp, 26 predicted proteins | sample MGYA00244057_ERZ653706 | MGnify/ENA primary metagenome ERZ653706 (study PRJEB26926, sample SAMN06165266) | human gut metagenome | biome: ENVO:00009003; feature: ENVO:2100002; material: ENVO:00002003...
GTTCTGGCAATTCTACCAAGATACGAACATGAATGATAACCTTTTTCCTCATCAAACAGCAACCATGAAGTGAACTGTTCAAATGGATCGAAAGGATTGTCAATGGTTGTAAGCATACACTTCTTCGCCATTTACTTTGTTCACTCCTTTCCATTCAGATACTTCGACACAGTAGAACTGGAAACACCCAAAGCTGCTGCTATCTCAGCAGTGCTATAGCCAGAAGCATTCAGCGCCGCAATACGATTCACTTTTGCGGAGCTAAGGGTTGTTGTTGCACGAGGGGTAGCTCTCTGTCTGACTGTATCTATGTTTGTATTGTTGAGAATCTGGGTAAGCTTGTTCTCGCTGATGGCGCCAGCCTGAATCGCTTCCCATTCACGATCTGTAATCTCGACAGGGGTTCTCTTGGCACCAACAGCAGTACGGGCCGCAGTAAGGGCCTGTTGATTAGCCTTCTTGATTTCGGCCTTTGTCATATCGGGATTGTCTTTCTTCTTGGCGGCCACAATAGAATTCGCCATGGTCTGTGCCTGACGCTCGCGGGGGGCGTTCTTTAAAGCCACATTAAGCTTGGCCATAAGAGAATCAACCTCTGCCTGGTAGGTCTGTTTGGCGGAAGCAGAGTAGGCTATCTTTCCAGTATTAACCATCTCCCTACGGGCCTGATTAGCCACGGATTTCATGGTGTTTGCATAGTCCGCATATGCTTCCTCCTGAGGGGTTCCTGAAGATAAAGTACGGGCGTCTCTGGTTTCTGCCATCTTGGTGCTTTTTTGAGTTCGTACCTGGATCTTTCCGTTCTTATCTACATACTCCTCCCTGACACTCTTCCAGCTTTGTTCCCCAGTTTCCTTGTCAATGATCGGGCTTCCTTTCCTCTTCAGAACAGAAGTCTCAGACTTGGCCCGAGAAATCAGAGTAGAAGCTCCACCATAACCATCATCGTCCTCGTGAGCCTGGTACTTCTTCTTCAAAGCAGTGATGCCATTGTCCTGTTCGCTCTTCTTGTAGTCCAGCTTATGCTTCTCTGCATCAATGACGACCATACTATGACGTACAGCTCTTGCAAGTTCGTCCTGAGTAGCGCCTTTCAGCGTCATATCAGTAATCAAGTTTGAAATCTTACCCATTTCTGTCTGGGTATTCTTCATAATCTTAATCTTCTGACCGCTGCTGTTATAGTAATCGTCACCTTTTTTAACAGTTCCATAAGACATCTTAGGATCAAATCCTTCCAGTCCCTTTAATTGTGGAGTAGAAGTAATCTTCACCCTGCTATTAGAAGAATTACACGGAATCACCATGACAGTATCGCCGTCGAAATCAGCTCCAGAAAGACGGTCAGCCACCTTTTTATTGATGCCAATAGCATCTGCCGGTGTATTTCCAAGAACTCTTCTTCCTTCTGGCTGCTTATTATTAACAGTTAGAATGGGAATCTCGAAAGTTCCACCATGCGGATACCGCACAAGAGCTACTGTTTCTCCATTCTTGTAGTTCGGAGCATAGACCTCATTGTCTTTGATAGACGTTAATGGCAGAATGACTTGATACTTCTGTCTGGGAAGAGCGGCTGCCTGTAAATGAACAGCGGCTGCATCGCAGTCATCAGCAAAAGATTTCAAAAGAACCTTTTTCACTGTTGGATTTGTAAGAGAACAAATCTCATCAAATTCAGACTGCTTATCTGCTGCTGCCAAATTCAACTGCTTCTTTATCAAAGTTCTGCTCTGCTTTGACAGAAATTGGGATGGAAGCTTATCGGCCCATTCTCCCCAATCCCCTTCTTCTGCACGTTTGTTAATAAGAGAAAGCTGTTTCTTACCATTTTTATCATAGTAATAACTCTGTCCCCCTCTTTCAGTCGTTGGATTATCCGGGTCGTTGATTCCTTCTTTGATTAAAGAACCAAACGGATTATCAGGATCGTCTTTGATTGGCTTCAAAACGTCCATCTTTGGAGTTCCTTTTTTCTTATTGGTGTTGAACATAACATCCACGCCATCAGGAAGGTCATCTGAGTAAACGGCCATTCCTTTAATGTAGTGCGTTCCATCAACCAAGATTCGAACCTGAGCATAGTGAGATTCACCAAGAGACAAGTCTTCAACGCCTCTTCGAATTTCAACAACACCATCCTTTAATTCCCCGCCATCTTCTGCGTAACGAATTTGAAGCCTTTTTGAGTCCATGCTTTTGGGATAGACAAATTTGGGATCAAAGGATTCTCCATCGTCATGGGAGACATAGTCTTTCAGAGAATTGATATTCTCAAAATCATAAATCTCCTTATGCTCTGTTCCAGGAGGACAAATTACTCGAAGCGTGGTTTTCTTTCCCGGATTCGTTATCTGATCTACTCGACCACCATAGACGGGATAGCCTTCCATCTCCAGCATGTAGAGCGCTTCGTTCAGTTTCTCCTTAGAAATTCCAAGCTCACGTTCCACGCCGGCGCCGACATCAATCATTCCTTTTTCATCAATCTGCTTTTTGATAAATTCAGCAGTTGTCTTAGCCTGGTTCATACGGACCTCAGAATTTTCATTCAAAAGAGAACGGACAGAAGAGTCATTTGCAAACCCCATCTCTTTTGCAATCTCATTTAAGCTCAATCCATCCTCTCGAAGAGATTTTGCCCTTGCCACATCCAGAGCACGCCGTTCATCTTTTGCTAAAGATTTCTGCGTACGGTATTGCGTGGTGGTTAAACCCATAGCTTTTGCAATCTCTGTATCGCTCATACCCTGACTTTTCAGTTCATCCACTCGACTCAGAAAGTCTCCACTATGCTGATAAGGATTTTCACCAGATCCCCACGGATAGCGACCAGAACGGCGGGGAATTCCATAATGCATTAAAATTTCTTCCGCAATCGGATTCATAATTTAGCCCTCCTGTTCTTTGATTTTGTTGATTACTTTGTCGAATGTGATAATCTTGTCCATGATGGGAACGATGGTTTCAGCCGTTGGATTCTCGTAAAGAATCTGGTTGTTCTGATAGATCCGAAGTTCCATCTCAATGTCGGCCGGCTTGATTTTGTATTCCAAACAAAAAAGAGCAGCGTATATTTCAAGCTGCTCCATGTGCGCCGGAATGACACCAGTTTTTAAATCGTGAATGCGAAGCATACGATTTCGAAATGCAATCGCATCGGTTGTCCCAAAACAATTCTCTGAATAGAAAAGCGGCTGCTCAGGAACCATTTTGAAACCAATCGCATCATTCACGTACATATTTAATGTTTTCTGAGACTTCGGAAGTTTCTGTCCAAGCGTGATACATCTTGCTGCGAAATCGTGAAGCTCTGTGCCTTTTTGAGTTGCAAGGAATTTTGAGTACGATTCTGCAACTTTGGATTCGTCATAGTTAATCCAGTGATATTTGCTTGCGCCAAGAAAGGCGTGTTGCCCTTCAAGAGCTGAATGCTTGTTGAAGATCATGTAACACTTCCTCCTTATTTTCGGGACAAATAAATCTTGAGAATGACATCTCATTCATTCGTCCAACATAATATTCTTGATTTGGTTGTTTCTTGGCGCGAACACTTTTCTTACATTCTAAAGTGGCCCACTTATCGTTATAGAGAATCAGCAAATCGGGAATTCCCTGAATGTGACTGGAATCCAGTTTTGTTACGATGCAGCCTTTGAACATTCTTTTCAGTTCCTGAATCAGTTTGTTCTGAAATTCGCTTTCCAGCATAAGTGAGCCTCCTTTCTCCAAAATAAAAGAGAGAATGGCCATTTTAACCCTCTCTCTTCATAACAGTCGATGTATTTTTCGCGCGCAAAAAAGAACTAAATGTAGGCATAAAAAAAGACAGGGACTCGTTTAAGAGTCTCTGCCTCAAAATGCCATTTTCTTTAACTATTGTTTCTGAGATACCGTATCAATATCCAAATCAACCATAAGCCGCCTGTACACAAAGTAAGAATTACATCCAGTATCAAACCGGCTGTACTCCTTTTCTTTTTTCCGCCTTTACTCATCCGACACTTCCTCCTCTATAGATTCTACTTTATTACTACGTTTAAATATTTTTACTGCTCCTTGTTTTGTCTTCTGAACGGCTACAGAAAATTTTTCCTTAGTTCGTTCTCTCGCCTCTTCCTTGGCTCTCTGCGTTTCGTCAAATAGCCTTTGGCTTTCTACAATAACCTCTTCGGGTATGTACCTTAAACAAACAGTCGCACCGATTTTTACGAGTGTACCTTGTTTCGGATTGGACCCTATCACCTGTGAATCAAAACAATCCCTATAGCGTGGATTTGCTTCTTTTATGGTTAATTTGCTTGTAGAACTCTTTAGTCCACAATCTTCCAATATCCTAACAGCCTGCTCCAAATCGATAGGAAAACCTTTATGATACAGTTCCGGTATTTTTATCTTTTCTTCCGCTTTATCAGAAGATTTACTCTTTGCATTATTGATGGCGTTGGCTACCAAAGGCGTTGCCGCAGTTGCTAAACCGGCCAGCGCACTTATCACACCAATGACATCTGTCGAGCTTTTATTATTTTTGTTGGTAGTGTTCGTTCCCATTGTATATTCCTTTCGATCGAGTAATATATGGGCAATAAAAAAGGTGCGGCCCCAACAAGAGACGCACCTGAAAAAAATGCATCTCCCATTGTTGCCACACAATCTCGCTCCGTTTAAGGGTATGAGTAAAGAGAGAATACACTTTTTACCAAAATGAATTCCCTTAAACGAAGTTGCGATATTTGATTGTGTGGCAATTACAGTATAGCACAGTTCAAAAATAAAGGAAACATTTTTTCATTTACTCTTGACTTTTTCTTTAAGCTATGATATAAGCCTGTTTTCTCAGGTCATCGTAGATCATCTTCATTCCGTCCTCGAAGTACACTACTATACTCATATACCCGAACGGACGAAAATATACGGATGACCGCGACAACCTTGGATAAATCGACTTGAAATTTTCATACAAGCTCTCCCAACTAATCTTGCTCATGATTTCCTCCATTTTTACTCGTGGCCAAAAACCCACTTTTTTTTCGCTATTACTATATACTTTTAAACTTTCTATCATAATAGTTGAAGAAAAAAAGTGGGAAAGTGGGCTTTGAGCCCGCAAACCCGCATAAATACTGGGTTTTTGCTGACCAAATCGGGGTTTTAAAAGTGGGCAGAAAGTGGGCAAATGGCCACAAATTTGACCAAAATCGTCCGAATCCTTCCTCAAAGCTCTCCCCATTTTCCAAAAAGCCCACATAAAAGTGACCAAAGCCCATTTTTCAAAACCTAAAAGTGGGCGTGATTTTCACCCACTTTCAAGCTTTGTACAGATGATTTTCAATAATTTCTTCTCTGATAAGGTAGGTGTTTCCTGGCAGTCGGTCGATAAGAATACTGCTTAACGAAGGATTCTCTTCGAGATTTCCGCAAAGACATCCCATATCGAGCCGGGGAACTGAGACTCTTTTTTCTTTTGTTTTCGGATACCGATAAGCCAAATCCGAATGCCTCAGCCAGAGCGTCCGCCATCTCTTTTACTTTCACGGCAAATTCGTCAAACGCTTTGACAAGAGCGTCCATAGTCTTCTGCCAATCATCCATAACGTTATACCTCCCGAACATCATAAATTTGTTTTAGCGATACTTTTTGTATCTTACCGTCTTTCTGAACCATCGCATAATCACCACTCCAAAAACTTGTCCCTATCTGCAACAGTTCATAAATTTCCGTGTTTAATTTACATTTGGAGCAATCATCAACCACATCAAATATCTGTTGTGTCTCCACACAGGCTGAACAAGTAGCATGATCCGGTTTTACTTTGCAAATTTTCATGAGACAGATCACCTCCAAATCCGTCCGGTTCGTTTATCCTTAATAACGATTCGCTCTTCAATATGGAAATCAGACAGTTCACACAACGTAAAAATGGTTTCCAATAGTTTATGGAACCGGTCCTCTTCCTGCTCAATGTTTTTCAGTGCTTCATAGGCAGTCGGATCGGAATACCCCTCAGCATTTTTTCGACAATCATTTTTAATACCCATCTCGTCCTCCCCACCGGAATGAATCATCCATATAGGTCGCAGACGAGTTGACTGCCTTTAACACAATCAGACCAATCAGACTCGCCAGTCCAACGACACACGCAATAATTCCCATTACACATTTCATGTTGCTTCACCCTCACTTTCAACTAATTTTACACCGCCATATTCCCACAAATCCTCTTTCAGCTTTTCCATGTCCAGCTCACCATTTTGCCAACGTTCGTAGTATTCCAGAACCAGCTCGGTAAACTTCGGAATGCGCTTCGCATAAGATTTTGTCCAATAATGGTCCATCAGCACTTCCAGCGGCAGAGTCAGGAGCAGAACCATCGCGGTGTTTATGGCATCATCCATAGCTTCCTGCTTGATTCGCTCCAGCTCTTTCCCTACCCGTTCACGGACGGCCGCATCGAGCTGCGCTTTCGTGAGATTGTATGTAGCGGTCTTTTCTTTTTGCGCTAATTTCTGAGCACGTCTCCTCTCGGCTCGTCCCATCATCCTCATCCCCTTCATAAATCCAGTTCGTTTTCGCAAAGAACAGCGGTACTCCCATAATCAGGGAAAATAAAAAGAACGTTGCATCCCATTCAATCGGGACTGACAACGCTCCTATCAGGATAATCAGGACAGCATAGATTTTATTTTTTATCAGTTTTCGGCTCCACATAGTTACTCCCCCTTTACTCCGATCTTTGGCAAGAATTTTTGCTTCTTCCAATTTCGCATATCCTTTTGCTAAGGCGCAATGTTCAATACATTTGCATATCCGGTCAACCAGAGAATAGGCGCAGATATACAAAACAATAAGAATAATAAGCTGCTGAAGTAATGTCATGATTTTAGTCCTCCGTATTTTCCTTTAAACGAACATTTATCGTGTCCAATATTTCCTCTTCGTTGTAGATGCTGTCCACAGTCATATTGAGATATTCGAGGGAAAGAATTTCTTGAGTATAATCTTTACTCAATAAACATATCTCATCGCCATCGGAACTGAGCAACCGAATGTCGTTCTCTCGTATCAATGGAACCAAATCTTTAAGAATTACCATTGTCATCGCCCTTTCCAACAATAATCTCCGAATATGGCAGTGTTTCAATCCATTTGCAGAAATCTACCCACTCATCGAGTTTATGATTTTTCCGCATTGGATAAATGCCAGCCAGCACTTCATAATTCAACATAACCGTTCGTTTCTGATTATAAGAACTTGGGAGGAGCTGAATCATTTGCCACCATACTTCCTTTCTCCATTCGGGATTTTGTTTGATGCTCTCATCAAGATAACCTTCTCGACAAGAATTTAAGTCTTCGATAGTTCTCTTTAAAGAATTGAGACCGGCGACTATTAAATGCTCATGACTAAAATCGTCCAGCGTAAATTCCTTCGCTGCAATTTTGTGCATTGTAGAGCAACTATTCGCCACTGTACCAACCTTGTAAGTATCAAACTCCTTCCACCAATAAAGCGGAGCGGTAATGTCTACATAGACAGTAATCATTCTTCGATACTTCGCATGAGTCGGCCCGCCGGTCGCAAGCCTCATCATTAGGTTATGGTCTTCTTTACCAAGCTGCCAAGAATGATCGTATGTATGATCGCAGGAATCATAATTAGCGCAGTTCTCACATCCAATCCCATCGTCTCCGCCTTTGCAGATTCCACTATCAGACTTATCCCAACTGTTCATCGGATTCCTCATTCCACGAATAACGTGCTCCCAACCCATAATTTCTACATTTTCAATTTTAATCATTATTTATATTCTCTCCTCTGTTCCAATTCTTGTGCCATGTTTTTTAAAATCTGAACCATAAAAAATTCAAACATGCTACCACATCTAATCTCATCAAATCCAACTTTTCGAACAATTTTATATAACTTACCGTTATTTCTTTTATATAGTTGAATATCAATGGAATCAGTAAGAACTTCGTATTTCCAAAAAACTTCAAAATGACGTTCTGCAAGTTCCTTTAACACTTTTTCAATCATAGGATTTCCTCATCTTCTCCGTTTCTAATAACAGCTGGTTCTCTTCATCACAGAAGACAATTTCTGACGGATCAACTCTTCTTACTCCATCCGAAAACTCCACAATTCCTACCATCCGGTTGTGAAAATTATAAACTTCCCCATTCCAATTTCCTCCCGCAAATAACCATTGACTACGTGCTGGTTCCGATCTTTCATTGATATATCTCTCCCACCCATGAAAATATCCAAGCCTTTCTCCTACTTTACAAAGTCTGGTTTTCCATTCTATTTGCATATTAAGTCCCGCCATTACAAAACCTCTCCTTTCCACTCGTGTTTTTGTAGATTTCATATATCATTTCTACAACAGCCTGCATTTCTTCAAATTCCATAATCGGTTCATCTTTGATTATGAAATTTTCAATAATCTTAATTCCTTCTTCTCTCATCTACAATTATCCTTTTCTCTTTGCAATTTCACATCTATAGCTTTCTGCAAATCTTCAGGCTTAATATCAAAAATAGACTCCAGGAAGTTCAGACAAATATAAGCATCTGCCATCTCTTCCAAGAGTCCAATTCTATCCCCGTAGCCACGAACCTGTTTGCTGATCTGCTGCTGAAGCTCTGCAAATTCCTCCATCGCCACCGTACATTTTGTTTTCCATGGGTATTTCTGAAGGCTTCTCCGAATAATCCGCTTCCTCTCTTTTTCGGAAAGTTGGATATTACTTTTTAATCCTTGGATAAATCTATTCCGATTCATGCTGTTCTTCCTCCATACAGTCTTTGCAACTGTTATCCGCAGCTCCGAAGCAACCGTGATAGTCTTTTTTCTGCTCCTTTTTCAGATTCTCCAGAAGCTCATGATACATCTTTCGGCGCATCTCATACTCGCAGGAAGCAATCTCAATAAAGTCCTTTTCGCCTTCTTTGAAATAACGGTTAATCTCTACACGTTCGCCATCTGGCTTAATCACATAGAGAATCCCAACCGTATCGAAGTCACCATTTTTTCGATCGGTAAGAAACTCCTCGCAATACACACGGAACGGTTTGCTCTCCGGAAAATACGGCATGGTAATCGGGAATTTTTCTTCCATTACTCGATCTATCAAGCCGCTGTGGTAGAATACATCTGGATTATCCAAGTTCACACCACAGAAACGGTTGACATCTCTGTATTTAACAGAGCCGTCAGCATATACATATTTAAAGAGAGAACTCATCCGCCGGCTCTGGTAATTCGCAATCTCTCCACGAAGACCACTTCGATCAGAAATATCGCTCCAGGCATCTTCTGTGTCTTCGATAGAAGTGAGCGGCTTTCCTTCAATCAATCGGTTTAAGATAAACTTTGTCATGCTGATGCTAAATCCGCTGTGACCATCTTCACAAAGACTCTGGAATGCCTTTAATGCACTTTCGTAGCAAGCACATCCGTAATCCCATTCTCCTGGTTTCCGATCAGGCGCTTCGTGCTTGCAGGCAATTTCCACTTCCCTTTCCGCCCACAGTTCCATATTGGATTTCTCATGAGAATCAGAATCTTTGGTTGCAGATCCAGCTTCTTTCTCCCAGTAGGAGCCATTGTCACTCTTTACGAAATTCTTCGCATAAGTTATATCGGATGTATGCTTGCATTCCGTACCAGAACAAGTATCTCCACATCTTTTACCATCACACAAATAAAGAACGTCAGCTACTCCGTCCTCCAGAGGCCAGGTATTCCGATCATCTATGTACTCATTGGCAAATATCTTTCTGGTATCGGAGCCAAAGTTCTCGACGATCTCCGGAAGATTCTCATTGACCGCATCAAACACCAGTTCTTTTTCTTTACACCATTCAACGGCTTTTCTGAGCATATCGTCCACACGACAAGTCCAAAGAATCAGCTTATCTCCGTTTTTCTGTCGATCACGAAGATATTCTATCAACTCTTCATTTGCTGTGCCGATTTCCGGCCATTTGTTCTCACATAAAGTTCCATCAAAATCTACCGCAATGATTTTTACTGATTTAAGATCCATACTCTTTTTCTCCTTTTAAATTCTATATTTTTGATAACGGTAATCCATCCGGCCAAATATACTCAAAGTTTGGAATAGGATATAGTCTTGCCTGAAGAATGAGCAGCTCGCCAGAAAATTCCAGCGCTTTCTGCATCTGCTAGTTTTCATCATTTTGTTGTAATTGAGGAAACATTCTATACTTTTGATATTTGGGTGGAAGAATTTCCATAGTGATGGTCTCCTTTGCTTTTATCTCCGAAGAGATCTTCAACTCGAATTTCAATATCATCCGGAACAATCTGCGCATCGCAATAAGCAGGTAACACAACAACCTTTCCATTTTCTATTTGGGAAAGTATGTATCGACGAATATCGTTCAACTCTCTGGAACGACAAAACATATTTACTTTAACTACCAGAATATCCGACATCTCGTTTTCTCCTCCTTATTCTTCTAAATTTATCTACACTCTTTATCACACCCGTATTTTTGTTAATGATGCGGTAATAGAATTCGGTCTCTTCAACCAGCATCCAGTCTTTACAATTAAGATAATGAGCTGACAAACATTCTTTTTGCTCTCTGGTTAATTTTTTCGGTTGCTTCATGTGGTTTTCTCCTTGCTAAAGCTGGTCTTCTTTGATTTAGGGAATACCAACTTTTGATAAAGTGCTTTGGCTTCTTCTCCCTGATAGGCGTTGATGATTTCGACTTTTCCTTTCTCCTGTTTTCCGACAATCAGAACACCAACGTCTTTTCCATGGGAAAAATCCCAACTCACAATCACGCTATCTGTTGATTTCATTCGCCATTACCTCCCCAAGCTTATTTTGGATACGGGATAAAATATCCTCCACCAATTTTCTCGTATTGGGATGCAGCTTTATATAATTTTTGTGTTCTTCATACCAGGAGAAAATTTCCAGCAAGTTTCCTTTAAACCAACTAAAGGACCACCAATCGCAAATCATCTCCAGAATATAGCAGTAGGGCATCTCTAAAACGATTTCGCCTTCTTCCGGATCATCGTTAATCAGTATCCAATACTGCCAATGATGGGGGTTTCGATGAATGTGCAGTAACCAAGCTTTTCGAAAATCCTCAACTACCGCATAAGAGCGATTTCCTCCATAAAAGTAAATATCATATGGGCCGTATTCATCGGGCTCCGTTTTAGATTGATCATGTGCAAATACGATATTATGCTCCGCACCACTGCCCTCCGTGATCTCGGGGAGATTTTTCTGTAACCAGCGAAATCCTGCTTCAACGTTAGATTTATGCTGCGCCAAATATCGATCGTATTGGTAGCTCATTTTTTCTTTTCCTCCCACATTACAGGTTTGTGAGAATTGAGATTATACCCATAATCCAGACATTCATTACATGGGTCGAATTTCTCTCCCAATTCTTTATGTTTACAAGTTTTGCAATACTTTTTAAAATCCACTTCCAAATATTCTTCGTTCATAATCTTTTCACCTACCTAAGCTGCCGTTTTCGATGGAGTATTCCCAGACCATTTTACAAACTTTGTCTCGTTGAAATCCTTTTTATCCTTCAAAGACCTGCTGATCCCCAAATCAATCCCGCTCCGAGATTTCAAATGATAGTAATACAGATCCTTGAACGGCGTATTTAGCCTATCTATCCGACCCGCAGATTGTTTCATAATCTTATAGGAATAGTTCTGAGAGTAGAATATAATAGTATCAGTCTTGATGCAGTTCCAGCCTTCGGCTCCGGCATTGTATTGGACAAGATACACCCAATTTTTTGACTCCGGAATCGGCTGGTGCTTATGGCCATTCCACTCTGCAATTTCAAAAACTCCATCGTCCTCATAAATTTGAAACAGTCCCTTTAAAAGCTCCAGTTCATAATCGAAGTTGTAAAATATAATGGCTCTCGGATGCTTCTCTACAATCTCCATCAAGGCAATCTGCCGTGACTCATCCGTATTTACAATTTTTCGCCATATATAACAAAGACCAGCAGCATTTGTAATCGGCTCGTTTTTAAATGGGTCCCATCTGGTTCGTCCAGCGTCTCTGTATTTTTCCACATCATATTTGACAAACACATCTTCGTGATGAGAAACCGTCTGGCGCTTGAAATCCATGTTTACCAGGATTCGATTCCTGAGTCGAATCAGTCTTCCTGTATTCAAATATCGGTCAATCTTTGGGTATTTACCGAATCGACTATAAACCACATGTTCTTGGATGAATTCTGTCCGATTTTTGTAAAACCCATTTGCAATGAATACCGGAATATAATCCTGCCAGGTATCTCCCGGAGTTGCAGATAATAGAATCCATTGGTTTGATTTGGTGATTTTCAGGAATGCCTTCACCCAAGCCCCGGAACCGATTACTCTCTGCTCGTCAAATATAAAGAAAGCATCCTTCACATCGGCATACTTCTTGATATTATTCCAGGAATCCACGATAACCTGATTTGAATATAAATTAACATCCTCGTGAACCGAAAGAAGGAAAGGCGAAAGATCACCCTCCCATTCCATCGTGTCTCGCTTTCTGGCTGTTGTGATGATGTATAAGTCCTTTGGGGGATCGTCCATCGCAACATAATCCTCAAGTCCCATCAAACAATCTGGATTTCCTCCATTCTGAAGATAGTAATAAGCCAACGCTGTTCTGGACTTTCCGCTTCCAACGCCGCCGCACAGAATACAGCCATTTCTCATTTTTTCAACGGCTGCTATCTGGTAGTCATATAGTTTAACGGCCATTCACGTCTATCCCTCCTCACATACTATGAATCCATCTTCAACCTCAGCCCGATATTCCAGAATACCATGCTCTTCCAAGTTTGCCTTCGGCCCGTATCCCAACAACATCGTAGCAATCTGCTCGTCGGTCTTTTCTTTTTCGTCACGATAATACGACCATAGAGCTTCTTGGACTGATTTTGTGACGCAAATTTTCCGACAGTCGAAACAAGTTTTATCCGTTATCTCCGCCGGTATTTTTCGAGCCACATTTTCATAGAATTTGGTCAAATCACAATAACAGTCTTCTTTCCTTAATTGTACAGACTTTACCATACTACCCATCCTTTCATATCTTGTGAAACAATCTTCTCATAGCCCACACATCCGAAAAATACATTACGGTAAACCAATAGTTCTCTCCGTTATCGTCCGTAGACATTGGTTCGGTAAGCGAGTTGCCTACCTTGATGTATGCGGCTACTCCAAGAAGAGAAAGCTGAATGTAACACATCAAAGCAACGGTTTCATCAATATCCTGAGCAGCAACCAGAACATGATTCTGGAAGTTCAGATTTACCTTTTCCAATTGCTTTCTGGCCTCATTAACTGCCGCAATCAGCGTTGCCCCGGCACCACAGCAGGGATCGTTAATCGTGATATAGCCTTTTTCTTTTACGATGGCCGCCACATCTTCTTCCGTTACTTTTGCCATCAGCTCACAGATATGATAGGGGGTAAAGAACTGACTGGTCGATTTGTTACCCAGATTCAATTCCATAAAAACACTGCCTAAGAAGTCCTGCTCTGGATTATCTTCCAAAGCCATAACCACATAGGCAGCTAATTCCGGAAACAATTTTTGCTCCTGCTTATTGTATTTTTTGATAATCTTCAAATATCGTTTTTCCCGTTCTTCATAGTGGGATTTATCCATCGGATTCGATAAAGAACAGGCAAACATTATGATAAAATCCCGCCATACATCCCATGGCCTGTGCCGGTAAGTCAACTGGTGAAAAGCTTTTAGAAACTCTTTCCTGACATTCTCATTTTTCGGCAGTTTATCCGGCTTTGGTACTGTCTCTTATACACATC